>OLQF01000771.1_pt1 | contig 19802 bp, 20 predicted proteins | sample 1643171 | NCBI WGS metagenome assembly OLQF01 (sample SAMEA3136702, study PRJEB25190) | human gut metagenome | reverse complement strand
ACATAGGCTTATAGCCTCAGAGAAAACCACGTCTTTTAGGCGTGGTTTTTATTTATGAAGAAATAATAATGAGAGAAGGAATTGATTAGTATTTTGCTTTAGTTATGTTATACTGTTGCTAGGTGATAAAATGAAATGTTTAATAGAGAAGAAATGTGGTAGCTGTAAATACATTAATACTGATTACCAGAGACAATTAAAGATTAAAACAGATTATTGTAAGAAGCTGTTAAAAGATAATAAATTAGACATGTATGAAGTCAAGGATACTATTGGAATGGGGCATCCTTATGAATACCGTAATAAAATAATTGTTGCTTTTAATCATAGATATGAATTTGGCTTTTATGAAGAGGATAGTCATAAGATTATTCCTTATGATCGTTGTCTTCTTCATGAAGAACTCAGTGATATGATTATTAAGAAGATTCAAAGCTTATTAAAACGATATCGAGTTAGTATTTATGATGAAAATCGTAATCGCGGATTATTGCGTCATGTATTAATTCGACGTGCTCTTGTTACTGATCAGACAATGGTAGTACTAGTTTGCAATGATAATGTATTTAAAGGATCCAAAAATTTTTGTAATGAGTTGATTAAAAATTTTCCAAGTATTAAGACGGTTGTATTAAATGTAAATAAACGTAAAACGAGTGTGGTTTTAGGTAATGAAGAAAAGATTCTTTATGGTAAGGGATTTATAGTTGATGAATTGTGTGGTTTGAAGTTTAAGATTTCGCCAAAATCATTTTATCAAATTAATCATCAACAGTGTGAATTACTGTATTCTAAAGCTCTAGATTTATTGAATTTAACAGGTCAAGAAAGAATTATAGATGCTTATTGTGGAATTGGGACAATTGGAATGATTGTAGCTAATAGAACTAAGGAAGTTACTGGTGTGGAATTAAATAAAGATGCAGTTAAAGATGCCATCAATAATGCTAAAATGAATAAGATTGAAAATATTAAATTTATTAATGATGATGCTTCTGCTTTTATGATTAAATTAGCTAAACAGAAGCAAAAAGTTGATTGTGTAATTATGGATCCCCCACGCAGTGGCAGTACGCAGGAATTTATGGATGCTGTAAAAATCTTGAATCCTAAACAAGTTGTTTATATTTCTTGTGATCCAAGTACTCAGGTAAGGGACATCAAGTATTTTGCAAAAATTGGCTATCGTGGTGAGGTAATGTATCCGGTTGACATGTTCCCTCATACTAGTCATGTTGAGACAATCGTACTGCTATCAAAAATATAAAAGTTTAGAGCGTAATTTAGTTGCGCTTTTTTTATTAAATAATGAAAATAAGTGAGAATATAAAAAATCTTTATTTTAATAGATATGAAGATTATTCTTTTATTAGGATTAATTATTAGATTAAGAAGGATTGTGATGATTTATAATATTGCAAATAAAATGATTAAATATGCTAATGGAAATAACTATAACATTAAACATTTCTTAAAAGTGCATGCTTATGCTAAAACATTGGTGAATTAGTAAAACTGAATCAGCAAGACTTAAAAGCTCTTGAAACAGCAGCAATTATTCCGTTGAAGATATAAGAAATTTTATGGAAAAAATATTTAAAACAAAAACGGGTATTGAATTATTAAAATCGATACATCAAGTATAAGCATAGTAATTACAAAAGAATAGAAGATAAAAATTTATGACGTCAGTAATACAACAAGCAATGGTATTTATTTTGATTATCTTTTTAGCATGTTTTATAAAATTAAGAGGATATATTAAAGAAAGTGATTCGTATGTTCTTGCTTTACTTATAACAAACATTACATGTCCATGGACATTGCTTGCGGGAACCGTGAGATTCGATTGACATAAAATATCATGCTTTTTATTATTCTAGAAATTTTAAATAATATAATTATGGCGGTTGTTGACTATCATGTTAAATTAAGAGATTCCAAAACAATGAAAGGTGTCTCTATGTTAAATGCTTCTGTATATAACATTGGAAGGTTTGTTTTGCCGTTTATTCAAGCGATAATGCCATCTTTGACAGTAACTTATTTAAGTACTTTTAATATTGGAGCAATCTTTATGGTGCTGGTAGCATCTATGTGATAAGTGACTATGTTGTAAATGGAGAAAATCACTTTAGAATCAAATCTTTTTAAAACATTGTTTTCATCAATAGCTTTAGATATTTATTTGATTGACTTTATTCTAATGATTATGAGGATAGAAATTCCAAATTCAAAAAAGGAATATTTACTCTCACTGGTATTTTGATAATTAGATACATTGGAGCTGTTTTACTTAGTCTCTTTACCTATGTGTTTGTGCTTTTACTTTTAATAAGCAAAATATTGTAAATAGTTTTATTTTTTTGAAAGCCCTTGCAAAAAATAAATTATATGATAAAATATAAGTGTCAATTAAATATGGCTTGTTACCCGGGAAAAACAAGGGGCAATACCAAAAAAGAATTTAGCTTCTTTTTGGTATTGCCCTTTTTATATTGGCAAATTAGAGAGGAAGAGAGGTAAGAAAATGATCAGGTTTCCAAAAGATTTCTTATGGGGAGGTGCTACAGCCTGTTTTCAATATGAAGGTGGATATAAAGAAAAAGGAAGAGGCTTATCGAGTCATGATTTTGAAACTGCTGGTGACATAGATAAAGAAAGACAAATTACTTTAAAATTAAATAATGGAACGAGGGGGAGTATTGATTATCGAGACTCAATTCCCGATGGAGCTATACCGTATATTTATGATGATATATATTATCCGAGCCATCAAGCGACTGATTTCTATCATCATTGGAAAGAAGATATTGCTTTGTTTGCAGAAATGGGATTTAAAGTTTATCGTTTTTCTATTTCATGGAGTCGAATTTTTCCAAATGGTGATGAAGAAAAAGCAAATGAAGATGGTTTGAAATTTTATGAAATGATAATTGATGAACTTTTAAAATATAATATCGAACCAATGATTACAATTTGTCATGATGAAGTACCCTTTCATTTATGTGAATTATATGATGGTTGGGCGGGGCGAGAAACGATTGGATGCTATGTAAATTATGCAACAACACTATTTAACCGATTTAAAGATAAAGTAAGATATTGGATTACTTTTAATGAAATAAATAATTTATGTGGGTACGCTCAAATGGGAACCCATAGACAAGATAGTCAGACGAGATATCAAGCAGTTCATCATATGTTTGTAGCAAGTGCTAAAGCAATTAGTCAGGGAAAGAAAATTATGGGAGACATAAAATTCGGCGCAATGTTTGCATTAAGCGAAATTTATCCAGCTACATGTAATCCTGAAGATGTTTTTGCCACTTATTGTAAGCGACGTGAAGCATTATTTTTCGTTGATGTAATGGCTCGCGGGTCATATCCAAATTATACAAAAGATATTTTTAATAAGAAAGATGTCAAATTGAAAGTAAGTGAGGAAGATCGAAACTTGATTAAAAAACATACTTTAGATTTTATTTCATTTAGTTATTATCGTTCTTCAATTGTTAGTGCTGGTTCTAAAGTTGATCATATGGGTGGGGAACCCAATCCGTATTTAAAAAAGACCCAATGGGGTGCAGGAATAGATCCATTAGGTATACGCTATTGTTTAAATGAAATTTATGATCGTTATCAAAAACCATTATTTGTTATTGAAAATGGAATGGGAGCAGTAGATATTTTAGAAAATGGAAAAATTCATGATTATTACAGAATAAAATATGTGGCTGAACATTTAAAACAATTGAGAGATGCTATTGTCATTGATAAAGTACCATGTTTTGGATACACTATGTGGGGATGTACAGATCTAATATCTTTAGCTAGTGGACAAATGAAGAAACGCTATGGTTTTATATATGTTGATATGAATGATTATGGACAAGGATCATTACAGCGTTATAGAAAAGATTCATTTTATTGGTATAAGAAGGTAATTAAAACAAACGGGTCTGATTTAACATTTTAATAAATGTAGAGGATTAGATATGAAAAATAAATACTATAGAATTAATAAAATCTTAAATAATAATGCCATTGAAATATTAGAAAATGGAACAGAAATAATTATTATTGGTAATGGCGTAGGATTTAATCATAAAGTTAATGATTATATAACAATGAAAGAAAATTACAAGCTTTATACGTTACAAAATAATTTATTGAAAATTCAATTTAAAGCCTTACTGAATGAAATTCCATTTAAATGTATTGAATTGACCCAAGAAATTATAGATATGGCAAAAACTGATTTAAATAGAAATTTTAATCAAGGATTATTAGTATCGCTATCAGACCATATTAACTTTGTTTCCAAAAATTATCTAAAGGGTTATGGTAGTTATAGTTTAGTTAGTGAAGAAATAAAAAGATTCTATCATGAAGAATATGAAGTCGGCCTTAAAGCATTAGATTTGATTAATAGATATTATCAAATAAATTTAAATAAAAAAGAGGCAAGTGCTATAGCATTTCACTTAATTAATGCTGAGTTTAATAATAATGTAAGCAAAACAACGAGTATTTTAAAGAGCATAGATGATATTTTAAATATAATTGAAGCTAATTTTGGTCTTGAACTACCGGAAGATTCACTGTATTACTCTAGGCTAGTGATTCATCTTAAATTTTTTATGCAGCGGGTGATAAAGGGTGAAAGTGATGATGAGAATTTTGAAAAATTAATAATAAGTGCTAAGTCAGATATTAATAAAAAAATAGGTATTACGTTAGATTCAATCGAAAGATATTTAAATGAAGAATTTGATTATGTACTATCAGAGGCGGAACGATTTTATTTATTAGTACATATTTCAAGAATAATATAGAGGAGAATAATATGGATTATAAAGAAATAGCCGATCAAATCATTATAGCGATTGGCGGACAGGATAATGTTAAATATGTAACCCACTGTGTTACAAGATTACGATTTGTATTAAAAAATAAAAATCTAGTTAATCAAGATAAGATTAATGAAATTGATGGAGTATTGGGCTCAACCTTTGGTGCCGGTCAATTTCAAATAATTATGGGGAAAAATTTATCTGCGACATTTACTCAAGTAGTTAAAAATTATAATTTTGAAGTAGCAGAAATTATTGATGAAATTTTGGATGAAGATATTAAAGAAAAAGATGATTCGCCAATTTGGAAAAGAGGAATAAAAAATATTTTCAATTTCTTATCTGCATGTGTTACACCAATGATTCCTGGGCTTACTGTAGCTGGATTAATAAAAGTATTTTTGGTACTAACCTCATTAGCGTGGCCGGAAATTGTTGATAATCAAACATATCTAGTTATAAATGGTATTGTTAATACTTCTTTCTACTTTATGCCTGTTTTTGTAGCATACGGTGCAGCAATCAGATTAGGAAGTACACCTATTTATTCGATGATAGTAGCTTGTCTACTGATCCATCCAGATATTATTGGGATGTTAAGTGCTGAAGAGCCCTTAAAAATATTAGGCTTCACAGCTTATTCAGCAAGTTATGCTTCATCTTTTTTACCAGCAATATTATCAACTGTAGCAGTTGCAAATATTGAAAAGCTTTTGAATAAGTATTTACCGGGAATGTTTAAAGGAATTTTTGTTGGTGGATTAACACTTGTTCTTGCAAGTCTTTTAACCCTTACTGTATTAGGCCCAATTGGTTTTTTTGCTGGTGAATATTTTATTAATTTCTTAGTTTGGATGCAAAGCACGATTGGTCCATTTGCGCTTGGAGCTCTCGGTGGTGTATTGCCATTTGTAATAATGTCAGGAATGCATACTGTTTTTGGCCCTGTAATGATGCAAAGTATTGCATCATTAGGTTATGAAGGTTTTTTAAGGCCAACACAATTTGTTCATAATGTTGCTGAGGGAGGAGCTTGTTTTGGGGTAGCACTAAAAACTAAGAATCCAGAATTACGTTCACAAGCGATTAGTAGTGGTGTCGGGGCTATTCTAGCCGGGGTATCAGAGCCGGCTATCTACGGAATCAATCTGCGTCTAAAAAAGCCAATGTATGGTGTTATGGCTGGTGGTGCAGTTGGCGGTTGTATTGCTGGATTTTTTGGAGTAAAGGCATTTGCTTATGGTAATCCTAGTATTTTGGCACTTCCTATTTATGGGGAAACGATTATTGGCGTCATTATCGCAATTATTGCGGCATTTGTTGTATCTAGTGTGGTGAGTTATTTCTCAGGATTTGAAGATGTTCCAGTAAAAAATAAAAACTTCCAACAAAATAGTCATTAGCAAATTTAGGAGTTAATACTATGATAAAGATATTTAAATCATTAAAAAATAATCAAAAAAATACAAATAATGTATATGCAGTTGTAAATGGAGTCAGTTTTAATCTTGAATATGTTGATGACAATGTATTTTCAAAAAAAGTAATGGGAGAAGGGGTTGCTATTGTTCCGACCTCGTCAGAGGTCTGTGCCCCTTGCGCAGGAGTATTAACGACATTATTTCCTACTGGTCATGCTTTTGGAATTACACGAGATGACGGTGTTGAAATCTTGGTTCATATTGGACTAGATACCGTTAATTTAAAAGGAAAAGGATTTACAATATTAAAAAAGAAAAATCAAAAAGTTGGAGCTGGTGAAAAAATTATTAAACTAGATCTTAATTATTTAAGAAATGAAAATATTGACTATACAATTATGATTGTTTTTCTAGATACTAAAGGAAAAACATTAAAATTAGAAAAATATGGTGAAGTAACGGCTGGAAAGTCGATTATCACGGTTATGTAGGAATAAAGAGAAACAAGGCGGTAGCTTTGTTTCTTTTAATAGTTGCCAAAATTAATGTTTAATTATGATTTTTATAAAGATTAAATTGGAGATTAAAAAGAAATTTATTTCTTTTTATCCTTTTTTTATATTAAATTGAAAAATTATTATCAGAATAACGGCAATTGGTCTCTTTTCTATGAATTTTATAATATAATAAAGGTATGTATAATCAGGGACTATTAAAATCATTAGAAGATAAAGGAGTGAAAAAATGGATGAATTCTTGAGTGAAATTTATATAGAGGTATTTAAACAGTGGATCTTAATGCAAAGTAATAAAAATTTAGCTATAAGTCTATCGGATGATTATAAAACGATTGCTATTAAGAATAAATATAGTACTAGCCAGGTTAATTTTTATAATATGAATATAGTTGAATTTTCGGTTGAAAATTTAATAAAAAAAGAAGTTGAATTTTATCTCCATTTCCAAATTAAAAATATCAAACATGCAATTCAATTATTTGATGAAATGTTAGAAACGATCAAGCAATTAACAAATAAACCAGCTTTAAAAGTTTTACTTTGTTGTACTGGTGGGTTAACGACAGGTTATTTTGCTGATCGGATCAATCAAATAACAAAGTTACTTAATATCGATGTTCAAGTGTCTGCGGTTAGCTATAATAATCTTTATAAGGCTAGTGAAGATTATGACATGATTATGTTGGCACCACAAATCTCATATATGTATGCAAAGGTATGTGAGATTTTAAAAAATAAAATCGTTTTAAATATCCCGCCTGCTATATTTGCTAAATATGATGTAAAAAAGATGTTATCGATTATTGAAGAGGAGCGTAATTATAAACGAACCTTGGCAAAAGGAATGCATAAACCGTTGAAAGCTAAAAATATGCAGCCTAGTGGTGTTAAAACATTGTGTCTTGCTTTAATTAGGAATAGTAATCGTGTTCATATTGTGTACCGTTTATATGATGAAAATAATAGTATTTTAGAAAATAATGAAATTATCAAACCTACTTTATCAATCCAAGATTATTATGATGTAATCGATAGCATGCTGGCTAAATATGTAGATATTAAAGTTATTGGATTATCGACTCCGGGAATTATACGTGGTGATCAGATTATCTCAATGAGTATAAAGGGGCTAGAGAAAATTTCAATTACTCATGATTTTACTTTGAAATATTCGCAAAAATTTGTTTTTAGTAATGATGCTAATACAATTGCTTTAGGCTATTATAGTTCTAAAGAAAACTGTTCATCACTGTCATTTGTTTTTCAACCGGTTAGTTCGAACTCAGGGGCAGGACATATTGTAAATGATCGTTTGATTGCTGGACACCATCATGTAGCTGGAGAAATACAATATTTGCCATTATCATATTCAAAAGATGTTTTAGAATTACATCAAACACCAGAAGGAGCCATTGAAGCAATGGCTAAAACTGTTACATCAATAATCAGTTTTTTAGATCCGCAAATTATTGTTATATGTTGTTTTTTAATTACTAATATTGAAGAATTGAAAAAAGAGGTAGCTAAATATATTCCTAAAGATTATATTCCTGAAATTGTTTTAATTGATTATCTCCAAGAATATATGTTATTAGGTACGCTATTATTATGTCATCAAGATTAAAAGATAGTAGTTTTATATGAAGAAAAATTAATTATTTATTATTAGCAGCGATGCTGATTTAAAAAAATAGAATTTATGCTCTAGTTGAGTTTAAATTCTATTTTTTCTTAATCAACAATAGGGTGCAATTTTTGTAACTTTTTCTTTCATTTGTTTTATCTTATGTCATTGTGACTAATTGAATATGATATATGTGTAGATAGAAACAAATACCTATCTCATAAATCAAAAGTCGACATTTGATTAATTGCTAAATGATGAGGAGAAGATAAAAATGAATAAAAAAGTTACAATTAGAGAAGCAGTTAATTATGTAATTAATTCAAAAGGAGAAAAACATACATTACTTGGGATTGGACCTATGTCTGAAAATTTTTTACGGGCATCTTTAGAAATTTCAAAAGAAAAAGATTTTCCATTAATGTATATTGCAAGTCGTAATCAAGTTGATGCATATAAATTTGGTGGTGGATATGTATTCAACAGTGATCAAAAGTTATTCAAAGAAAAAATCGAAGAGATTGCGCAAGAAATTAATTATGATAATGTCTATTATTTATGCCGTGATCATGGTGGACCATGGCAAAGAGATAAAGAAAGAGCAGATCATTTACCGGAAGATGAAGCTATGGCAATTGCCAAAGAGTCATATAAAGAAGATATTTTAAATGGTTTTGATTTATTACATATTGATCCAACTAAGGATCCTGATGAATATTGTAAAGTAGTGGATATAGATGTTGTCTTTAATCGTACTATAGAATTAATTGAGTATTGTGAGCAAGTTAGAAAAGAATATGGAATTGAACGTGAAATTGCATATGAAGTAGGGACAGAAGAAACAAGTGGTGGTTTAACTTCGATGGATCGCTATGAAAATTTTATCCAAAGAATTGAATCTTATACTCAAGAACATGATTTACCAATGCCAATTTTTATCGTTGGTCAAACTGGAACGTTAACACGTTTAACTAAAAATGTTGGGAATTTCAGTTATGAAAATTCTTTAGAATTAAGTGCAATATCAACTAAATATGGAGTAGGATTAAAGGAACATAATGGTGATTATTTAAGTGAAGCTAAATTACTAGCACATTTACCTTTAAATATCACAGCAATGAATGTTGCTCCAGCTTTTGGAACGATTGAAACGATGGCTTTATTAGAGTTAATTGAAGTAGAAAAACAGTTTGCTAAATTTAATATGATTAAAGAGCCATCAAATTTAGAAAATGTTATTAAGTATGAATCAATTCATTCAATGAAATGGAAAAAATGGCTTACTGATGAAGTAGATATGTCGGATTTAGATAATTTAGATGAGCAAACAACATTACAAATTACAGAATTATGCGGTCATTATACTTATTCTAAACCTAAAGTAGCATTAGAAATTAATAAATTATATGAAAACTTAGCAAGCATTAAAATTGATGGAAAAAGATTTGTTATTGAAAAACTAAAAGAAGAAATGCAAAAACATGTTAGATGTTTTAATATGGAAGGATTAACATCAAAGATGCTTGCTTGTAAAAAAGGATAAGGGGAATGATTATGCAGGAAAAAGCAATTCATAAGGAAATGGTCTTCTTAAAGCAAGCTTTATCGACTAAAGATGATGTTATTGAATTATTATCAGATCAGGCTATTAAACTAGATTTAATTAATAGTAAAAAAGATTTTAAAGAAGCGGTTTATAAACGAGAAGAAATGGCTTCAACTTCAATTGGTTACCAAATTGCAATTCCTCATGGAATTAGTCATACTGTTAATCGTGCTTTTATTGGATTTGTTCAAATAAAGGATGCATTTCATTGGAATCATGATGAGAAACAATCAGTCCAATTGATTTTCCTTATAGGCGTGCCCCAAGATAATCAAAATAATATTCATCTTAAATTTATTTCTTTATTAAGTAGAAGACTTTTAGATGATAATTTTAGAAAGCAATTGATTGAAGTAGAAGATGTAGAAGATGCATATCGTGCATTAAATGCAATCAATGAACAATTATAGGAGGAAATGAATATGAAAATTGTTGCAGTTACAGCATGCCCAACCGGTATTGCGCATACGTACATGGCTCAAGAAGCAATTGAAAAAGAATGTCGTAATCGTGGTTACGAAGTAAAAGTAGAAACTCAAGGAAGTATGGGGATTGAAAACGAATTAGAACAAGAGGAAATTGACGAAGCGGATGCTGTTATTTTGGCAATTGCGGTGGGGATCGATGGTGAAGAACGTTTTGAAGAAAAACAAGATGCTGGTAAAGTAATTCAAGTTGAACCTGGGGATGTAATTAAAGATGCCGTTAGGGTTATAGATCAAGCAGAAAACTTATAGGAGAAGAAGTTATGAAAAATAATAAAGTATGGAAAGATATTCAAAAAGCCTTTAATACTGGGGTTTCGTATATGCTTCCTTCAGTTGTGGTTGGTGGGATTCTATTAGCGGTTGCTTTAGCAACAGGGACAGCAACAGATACTGGAATGGAAGTAACTAATCCTTTCATGAAAAATTTAAATGATTTAGGATCAGCTGGTTTTGCTATGATGATTCCAATTTTATCTGGGTATATCGCTTATTCATTGGCTGGAAAACCTGGGATAGCTCCAGGGATGATCTTAGGATATGTAGCAAATAATCCAATTGGTGAATCAGAGGTTAAAACAGGATTCTTAGGCGCAATGATTTTAGGGTTAGCAACTGGTTATTTAGTTCGTTGGTGTAAAACATGGAAAGTTTCAAATACGATTAAAACAATCATGCCTATTTTAATTGTTCCTATTTTTACAACATTTATTTTAGGAATTATCTATATTTACGTTATTTCTGTTCCGATTGGAGCTTGTATGGACTGGCTTGTTAAATTTTTAAGTGGAATGCAAGGAGGAAATGCAGTTCTCTTAGGTGCAATCATTGGTGCAATGACAGCAGTTGATATGGGTGGACCAATTAATAAGACGGCAACGGCATTTACTCTTGCGTTGATGGCAGAAGGTGTTTATGCTCCAAATGGTGCTCATCGAATTGCTTGTGCAATTCCGCCATTAGCATTAGCTTTATCTACTTTTATTGATCGTAAAAAATATAGTGCAGATGATAAGAATTTAGGAATATCGGCATTATTCATGGGAACGATTGGAATTACTGAAGCAGCGATTCCTTTTGCGGTAAAAGATATGAAAAGAGTTTTACCAGCAATTATTATTGGTAGTGCAGTAGGTGGGGCACTAGGGATGATGAATGGAGTCGAAGCATTAGTTCCTCATGGTGGTTTGATTATTTTACCAGTAGTCAATGGCAAATTATGGTATGTATTAGCGATGCTGGTAGGAGTATTAGTATCCGCAGCAATCTTACATTTTACAAAGCCAAATTTAGATATAGCAGAAAAAGAAGAAAAATAAACGGAGGAAATTGGGATGATTAGTGCTAGAATGTTTAAAATTATTAGATTTTTAAATCAAAAAAAAGAATCTAGTTATAAAGAAATCGGCAATGCTTTAGATCTTAAAGAACGTAATGTACGTTACGACATAGATTGTATTAACGATGCTTTGAGTTTAAAAGGATTGTCTGAAATTGAAAAGCGTTCTAAAGGACAATTAATTGTCCCAATTGATTTAGATTTAAATATTTTATTAGAAGATAGTGAATTTATTTTTTCAGCTGATGAGAGGATGCAATTATTACGTTTTATTATTATGTTTGATGTTCATAGTCTAAATATTAAAAAGTTAAGTGAAAAATTTCAAGTATCGCGTCGTTCAATTCAAAATGATTTGGATACTCTTATTAAAGAATTTAATCAGTATGGTCTATCGCTAGTCTATAATCGTCATTTTCATTTAATTGAAGATGATCATAAGGGATATCCTTTAAGGGTCAATGAGTTAAAAAAATATATCTATTTATTTAGTAATAAACTTTCTGAATATAATACATTTGAATTAGAATTAATGAAATTGTTATATAGAATCTATAATTTTGATATTCTTCATATTTATGACTGGATCACTAATAAAATGAAAATGATGAGTTGGACTTTTAGTGATGATTCGTTTGATTGGTATGTAGCAAATATATTAACTACTTGCTGGTATATTATAAAAGAGAAGCAATTGCCATCTTGTCCTAAAAAAATTGATGTAGAAGATTATTCACTCCAAGAACTGGAAATGATAATTAATAAACAATTAGATGATAATCAAAAAAAACTAATTATGAGTTATTCTAGTTATACTAATAAATATGGTGAGGTTGATATCAATTTGGATTTAATAATGACTGAAGATATTATAATTCAACTTGTGACAATGATGTCTGATGAGTTAGGAGTATTTTTTTTACGGGATATGATTTTAATAAAAGGATTATTGAATCATGTGGCACCGATGTTGGAACGAATAAAAAATAATATTCGAGTTTATGAGTTAAGTCAAACAGTGATTCCACAAAGTTATGAATATGTATTTGAAGTTTTAAAATCAATTGTATTGAGTATTCAACCGTTACAAGAGATCAGTCAAGAAGAATTAATTTATATTACTATTCATTTTATTGCAAGTATTCAAAGATTAAGAGCAAATGACTATAAAAATATTTTACTAATATGTGGCTTAGGTTTTGGCGCTACAGCACTTTTAAAAGATACTCTAAGAAATGAATATCAGGTTCAAGTGATTGATAGTATTCCAGCGTATGATCTAGAGCATTATCAGAAATGGGAGCAAATAGATATTGTTATTTCAACGTCAAAGTTAATCCTCCCAGTAAAAAAAACTTTGATTGTTGTAAATGCAATTTTTGATAATCATGATCATAATAAATTAGAAGCGGTGGGAATTAGAAAAAAGAATGTTTTAACGAATTATATTGCAATTGAAAAAAGATTGGGATTTTTAAATTCTCCTGAGCGTGAAAAAGTACTTGAAATAATTAAAGAAGAACTTGGCTATAAAGATGTTAGGATTCCTAAGAAATACTATAATATAAGTGATTTATTAGGTGAAAATTGTATTCGTTATGTTAAATCATTTAGCAATTGGAAAGATGCAATCAAACTTTCAACTGATATTTTAATACAACATGGATGTATTAAATCTGAATATTATGAAGGCTTGATGAGTGTCATTAAGGAATCAGGGTTTTATGCTGTAACAGATAGTAAATTTGCGTTATTTCATAGTGGGAACACATCATCGGTTAAAATAAGTTCAATGAGTCTGATTGTAACTGATGAACCCGTATGGTTCGATAATAAACAAGTTAGGGTTATCTTTTGTTTAGCGAGTAAAGATAAAAAAGAACATATTCCTGCAATTGTTAAATTAATGCGAATGGTCAATGATGCAAAGCTGATTGAAAAGCTGGAACTGGACTCCCCCGCCGCAGTCAGATATATGGAAGAATTCTGGAGCCGGACCTCTGTCTGATTCCTTAAAAGGCCGCCTTGATATCACGACTGCATAAAATAATCTCACCGAAAAAAACAGCGGCAGAAAGAGCCACTAAGGCTCTCTCTGCCGCTAAAAGTCATACGCTTTTGCATAGATCCGGACACTTCTCTGACCTATATCCGATACTTCTCATACTCCAACTCACAGGGATTTCCCTTGCAGAACAGAATCTCGCCCTTTGTCAGATTAATAATCATGGAGAATACGGTTCCCATCCGCAGTCCCTTTTCCAGCTTCTCATCGTCGTGTCGACAGATACTGGAAGGATACTCCACATGGTCCGTTAAAACAGCCTTGATATCTTCCTCCGAAATTTCGCATCCTTTCTTTCGAAGCAGTTTATCCGCTCTTCCCAGCCGGACAAAGGAATCCGTAAATTTACGTTTCCCCATATCCTTTCTCGGCAGAATTGGGAGCCTGCTGCTGATAAAATGATTGGTGTGGACGATGATTCCTGCCTTCGGGTAGAGCACGTCAAACTCTTCATTTTCAATCTCAATATCCACACATTCCCCGTTCTTATGGCCGATCATGAAGTTGGCGCAGCAGCCCAGCTGGAATCTGGTAGCCGCCTTAATTGCCTCGGCCAGCGTCTCACAGTCCAGAATCCCTCTCATGGCCATGTGGAGAGGAAGTCCCTTCGGCGCCTGGTCGGTGGACAGCGCATTTAAGTACAGACCTACACCAGCGCTGTTAAATCCCGTCTTTCCGATAATTCCTGCCTCAGTTACCATAAAGATGGTGGGCCTGCCGTTTTTCTGTGTGATCTTCATCATAATCATGGACTCTCTCTGGCTGGTCTTCCAATCCCAGTTGTGAGCCAGGAACGCATCACCGCCCGCTCCGGCATCGCTGCTGATTCCGATGGAGGTACAGCCGCCGTCGGCCTTGTCGAGTTCATTTCCCACAAATACAAGCTCACTTCTGCAGTTTAAAGCCAGAATATCTTCAAAATCCAGTCCGGACCCTTCTGCAACTCCGCGAATCTCCTCCAGATAATCCGGATTATAGTCCCGGATTACCTCGACAAATAAGGAAAGAATCGTCATTGTAACAAGCGATATCACGCGCCCCATGCCCTCTCACGTCGTTCTCCCGCAGCTGTTGGAACGCATGTATGCGGCCGGGGTTAAACCGGAATCGATAACCATCGTATTTGCCCTCGGCAGCCACCGGACACAGACGGAGGACGAAAAGCTCCATCTCGTCGGGGAATCCGTCTACCGCCAGGTGCGCTGTGTCGATTCCTCGGAATTTGACTTCGTTCACATGGGCACCACTCCCGGCGGCACTCCCGTAGACATCTGCCGTCCTGTGGCAGAGGCGGACTGCCGTATCTGAGCAACATCGAATACCACTATTTCGCCGGATATTCCGGCGGAGCAAAGGCTATCATGCCGGGAGTCTCCACAAGGGCGGCGATCCAGGCCAACCACTCCCGCATGGTCAGACCCGATGCGTGCGCCGGCAAGCTGGAAGGCAATTCCCTCCGGAAGGACTTAGAGGACGCTCTTACCTGCTGTCCGGTTGACTTTATTGTCAATGTGGTTCTGGATGAAACCAAGCAGATCGTCTACTCCGTCTGCGGAGATATCATCACGGCCCACAGGGCTGGCTGCCGTTTTCTGGACCGTTTTTACCGGAAAGAGATCAGCCGCAAGGCGGACATCGTCCTGGTATCTCAGGGCGGTGCTCCAAAGGATCTGAATCTCTACCAGACCCAGAAAGCCCTGGAAAATGGTAAATACGCGGTAAAAGAGAACGGAATCATCGTCCTGGTCGGCTCCTGCCGGGAGGGCATGGGCGAACGGGTCTTTGAGGAATGGATGCTCGGCGCGGACCGGCCTTCCGACTTAATTAAGCGCATCGAGACTGATTTCCAGCTGGGCGGGCATAAGGCCGCGGCGATCGCCATGGTTCTGGAACATGCGAAGGTATTTCTCGTCTCTCACATGGAAGAAGAATTTGTCAGGAATATATTTATGACACCGTTCTCGTCCGTTCAGGAGGCTGTCGATCAGGCCTTTGAGGAATTAGGGGCGGAGGCTTCCGTACTCGTTATGCCATTTGGTGGATCTACGCTTCCGGTGGTTGGGGATACGTAAGTATTTACTGCTGGTCACATTTGCAGTAACAATTATATAAATGCACAAAAACGCATAAACATCGTAGTTATGCGTTTTTGTGTTCAGAGCCGAATGCCCTCTACAAATAGTTCTTTATATCGCATTGCTCAACCACCCGCTTTCCCAGCAGTGTGATTGCCTGCTCCGGACACTGGTTGATACAGCGATAACACATCGTACACCGTTTTCCCGGCACAGCCGTTTTATCCTTTACCTGAATATTTTCCATAGGGCACAGGTTGGCACATATTCCGCAGCCAATACACCGACCTGCGTCTATCTTCAGCTTATCAGTATATTCCTTTGTCTTATAAAAGAAATACAGCCTCTGCCCAAACAATCCGGCCAGATGCCAGAGAACCCCCAGGCCTTCCCGGGGTGATTCCCCGCATTTTAAACCGGCAGCGGCCTTCTTTATTTTGCTGCCGGCATTCACTACCAGCTCCCTGTTTTTCTCCAATGGTCTTTTTAATGCTCTCTCATCGCCAATGCTGTCAGGCATCTTCACATGCAGACCGCCTGTAATAACGGCGCCGTATCTCTTCAGCAGCCTGGCCATAATTCCTGCTCCATCCCCGCTGAACAGCCCCATAGTGGCAATAATAAAGACTTTTTTGCCCTTCCAGATCTCATGATTGGAAATCACGTAATCCTTCAAAATCTTAGGTATGCTGCTGAATTGTACCGGGTAGCCCAGAACAATCTCGTCCTGATGCCCTATTTCCAGCGCCGCATTTTCATTCTCGATGGAAAATGCCTCAGCTCGCGGTTCATATTCCTCCAAAAATTTCTCCACACAATATCTCGAGTTACCCGTTCCGCTAAAATAGATCCCAACCATCCTTTTTCTCCTGATCCCGATCGTTCAACCGCTTCTGTACGTTTCCAGCATATTACAAATCCACTCCCCTATCCAGAGGGGATTAAAAAGCGTAGTGCCGGGCGGTTCTAGCACCTGACCACAATATAGTTTGATTTTCCACCCGAATCCGCAATATCTGATAACATAAAATCTTTCATACATGCTACAATGTGACCGTGATAAAAAAGTGCATAAACAACGGGCCGGCGTTTACGGTTTACTCGTCGGTCCGTTGGTATAAGTCACCGTATTCATTGTTTTTCGATACTTCAAGGGAGACATGGTCATATACGTTTTGAACACCTTCTCAAAATACGTGATGCTCTCGTATCCAAGCTTATGGGCAATCTGCTGCACGCTCAAATCCGTCTCCTCCAGCAGCCTCTTCGCCTCCCTGATGCGGTGAATATTCAAATACTCACTGATGCCGTAACCCGTAATTTCCTTAAAGGTGCGGCTCAAATAATATTTGCTGATATAAAACTGGTCGGCCAGCAGATCCAGCGTTATCGTTTCATCAAAGTGCTCCGAGATATAGTCGGCCACCGCGTAGATATTCTGGTATTTGGAAGGCGCGCTCACATCCGTATGTTCAATGGCCGGAGTATGATTTTCGCGCATAAAACGAATAAAGTACTGGATAATTTCCGTCTCAATTATGGCCCTGTAATTTCGTTTTCTGCTGTCAAATTCATCCTGAAGCCTGATATAGAGGTGGATAAACTCCCTCTGCTGCCTTTCGTTCAGCGGAAATACCCCATAGTGCTGGTGAAAAAACTTAACCAGGTTCAGATTCGGGAACAGCCGGTCAAATTCCTTCATTTTATCCCGCTCCACATAGAGGATAATGCGGTCATGGCCGATTTCCTGTTCGCTGTTCGCCGTGGTCATATGAATCGAGTTTTCATCCACCAGAATCAGCGATCCGCCTTTTACCAGATAAGAACGGTTGTCAAAGAAGAAACGCCGTTCCCCTTCCAGCAGATAGAAGATCTCATACTGGTTATGGAAATGCTTTCCATGCATATTAAAATGACCCTTGCGTATCATTCGTTCCAGTTCGATGCCATCGGTCCTGGCGTAATAGATGACGGCTTCCATACCTCGTCCCTCCTGTCTGCAGCATTTGGAACCATTATATAATAAAACCCATTAATTTTCTATAAGAAAGGAGTCTCCTACTCATGCAGGAACTGAAAAAAGAAGAAATCACCCGAAAGCTTGACCTGGTCGTAAATAAGCTCTTAACGCTCGGCGGCCCTGAAAATGAAACAGAACTGGAGAACGGGGGCGAAAGCATCGGCTTCTTCCGCCGTGACTTCGGAATCAGCGAATGGGACTGGCCGCAGGGCGTCGGCCTATACGGTCTCTACAAGATCATGATGGTTGAAAAAAAGGACGAATACCGCGAGTTCTTATGCAGCTGGTTTAAAAGCAACATGGCCGAGGGGCTTCCGTCCCGCAACATCAACACCACCACTCCGCTGCTGACGCTGGTACAGCTAAACGAAATCTGCCCCGATCCGGAATTCGAGTCTCTCTGCTTAAGCTGGGCCGACTGGCTGATGCGCTGCCTCCCCCGCACGGAGGAAGGCGGCTTCCAGCACGTCACAAGCGCCATCGGAGACAGGAACGGCGTCAACTTAAATCATGGACAGATATGGGTCGATACCCTGGTAATGTCCGTTCTCTTCTTAAATATGGCTGGCCAGCGCTATGACAATGCCTCCTGGAAGGACGAGGCAGTTCACCAGTTTTTACTTCACATCAAATACCTCTATGACAAGCAGACTGGACTGTTCCATCACGGCTTCAGTTTTGAACGTAACGACAACTTCGGCGGTATCTTCTGGTGCCGTGGCAACTCCTGGTTTACCTATGGAGTTATGGACTATTTAGATGCCTGTAAATCAGGCATTGCCCAGGGTGTAAAGGCATATTTAACGGATACCTTCAGGGCCCAGGCCGAAGCCCTTAGAAACCTCCAGGCCCTCTCCGGGCTATGGCACACCGTCTTAACGGACGAGACCAGCTACGAAGAGGTATCCGGCTCCGCTGCCATTACCGCAGGAATCTTAAAAGGACTCCGCGCGGGAGTCCTTGACTCATCCTACCGTAAAGTGGCTGATCAGGCGATTGAAGCCATCTGCCGCAATGTCAGTGAAGACGGAACCGCTTTAAACGTATCCGCAGGATCCGGCATCGGTATGGATTCCGAACACTATAAGAATATTGCTGTTATGCCAATGGCATACGGGCAGTCTCTGGCGCTTATTGCGCTTTGTGAGGCATTGGAGGGATAAATCTTTTCCTGTGTTCCAAATTGCCCTTCTATCCAATTAAGCAGGCGGGAGTGAATCACTCCCGCCTGCTCAAACTATCTTACTTTTCCATCCCCATAATCTTCTCAACCCGTACCAGATGCTTCCCTCCAAGGAATTCCGCCCTCAGATACGCGTTCACCAGCTCCCACGCCAGCTCGATTCCCACCGTTCTGGCTCCCAGCGTGATGATGTTGGCATTGTTATGCTCCTTTGCCATTCTGGCTGAAAACGTGTCTGTCACCAGCGCAGCACGGATTCCATCCACCTTGTTGGCCGCGATGCTCATACCGATCCTCGTTCCACATACCAGAATCGCGCAGTCGTACTCTCCAGCGACAACTCCATCTGCCACTTCTTTTATCTCTCTTTCATCTTCATTCTTTCATCTTTCTTCATTCTCATATCATTCTTTTCTCGGCGGAGCAATCGTATCACCCTGCCGTATGGAGCATGGACAAACCATAGTCTCCAGAAGCCCCTGTCTCCGGCTCCCGTCATCCTCGATCAGTTCAATCAGCCGGACAGTCCCCTTATAGCCATACTCATACCGATGGGTATCCACGGTCGTAATCTGCGGCGCAAAGTATTTCAGGCATTCCACGCCATCCA
>OLQF01000766.1_pt1 | contig 19930 bp, 16 predicted proteins | sample 1643171 | NCBI WGS metagenome assembly OLQF01 (sample SAMEA3136702, study PRJEB25190) | human gut metagenome | reverse complement strand
TCTCATTAACTTATCATAGAAGATCTCAATTTACAGACTTTTTTTCATACTCTCCGCTAAACCTATTCACTGTATCTTGCCATGGGTAATAAAGTGAAGTTTTGAATCTCCATATATCAGACGCGACTTTGTTCAATTCAGAAAAACCAAAAGTGGATTGAATAAGAGGGCACAAAGGCTGCCCTCTTATTCAACCCACCTTCGGTTCTTTCCTTAGAAATTCTCCTGATATCACCATTAAATACATCATCAGATACCTTGGGAGACCTGTTATTGCTACTTCCAGGATTGATGCCTATGACGGTAATTTCGTGACGTTCCATTATCAGCGCCATGAGGATCATAAAACGATCACGGAATGTGTTCCCGTCACCCACTTTATCAAACGCCTGATTGTACATATCCCTGACAAGCATTTTAAAATGGTCCGATACTATGGCATTTATGCAAAGCACCATAAACAGGAAAAAAATCTCCGGAAATGTTTATCCCATCAGAAGCGGCAATATCTTTCACGACTCCTGGACTGGCGTAATTCAATCCTTCTGACCTTTGGCTATGATCCGCTCAGATGCCCGAAGTGTGGCACTTCTATGTTGGTTTTAGAAGTTTACCACAAAAAAACTGCACTATTTGAACGCTATCGAAAGGTTATGGGATATGGATAGCTCCATACGCCTTATTCTTTCTCTACCGTCAGATAGTGCAGCCTAAACCAAAAACAAAAAACTACATAGACAACGTCATGGCGAAGTCACACCTTCGCTCTTTTGTTATGCCATTTTTTATTTCCAGTCTATTATACACCATCTTTGCCGCTTTGCGAAGTTTCCTAGAATGTAAAAAAATGATTCAGGCTCCGGAATGCGTATCCCTTTCGGACATACATTCCGGAGCCTGTTTCCTGTTTAATAGTCCGCCAGCCGTACACGGCACGACATCCAATATGATAGACTGCCCGCCGTTACATGGCCCGGCGTACCTATTCATCAAAAAGCCGTTCTTTTCATCATCAGCTGACGGAAAGCACCCCTAACAGCAGTCCTGCCACCATGCACACAAGGCTGACGCCCCATATCCAGAAGAAGGAGGTCCTGATGTGGTCCTTGATTTCCACGCCGGCCAGTCCCACACCCAGGAAGGTAGCAGGCACCACCGGGCTGATGAAGGTGGCGCAGTTGCGGCACACCACCATTGCAATGCCGATATGTACAGGGTCCACGCCGAACTTGTTCCCCACTCCAATCAGCACAGGCAGCAGCCCGTAGAAATAAGAGTCCGTACAGAACATCAGTGTAAGCGGCACGGACAGCACTCCGATGATAAGCGGCAGGAACCTGCCCATGGACTGAGGTATGAAGGACGCCAGCACATTTGCCATATGGTTCATGATTTCACTGTCCTCCAGCACTCCCAGGAACACGCCTGCTGCCAGAATGGTAGAGGCCATCATCAGGGCAGGCCCTGCATGGGACTTGATGATTTTATTCTGAAGCCTGGCTCCGGGATAATTGACCAGGAGCGCAATCACGCATCCCAGCATAAAGGTGTAATAGGATGGCACGGAAAGCCATATAAGGCACACAATGATGAACAGGGTCAGACATACATTGAACCAGAACATTCCCGGCCTGACCAAATCGCTGTGGTCCCCTGCCTCCTCTGCAATCCCGGAAATCCCGCAGTCATCCGCCGCCAGGCCGCTGTCAATGCCCGCGCCCTTTTTCTTCTCCACAAATCCCCAGAACACAGCAGTAAACAACGCAATGCCGATACCTACAATCTGCATGGGCATAAGCCTCATCCAGAGTACATTGGACTCTATCTCCAGCACAGAGGCAGTACGCATGGTAGGGCCACCCCAAGGCAGAAGATTCATGACGCCCATGGCGGTCACGCAAATCAGCAGAAGGGTGGTCGGGCGCATCTTCAGGCGCTTGTACACAGGCAGCATGGCCGGAATGGTAATCAGAAAGGTGGATGCCCCGCCTCCGTCCAGATGTCCAATCATGGCAATGATACAGGTCATAAGGGCTACCCCCACCACATTATGCCCCACTCTCTTCATCAGGGCATTGATGATGCGGTCAAACATTCCCACATCTGTCATGATTCCGAAAAACAGCACCGAGAAAATGAACAGGGCCGCGGTGGAATGCACCCCCTGTACGCCTGCCTTGATAAATCCCCCCATTTCTTTTACCGTAAATGTACCGGTCAGCACCAGAATCAGGGCTGTCACCGTGGACACGCCGATGAATGCAATGGCCGGCACCGTAACGTTTTTCAGCAACAAAACAATAATCATGATAATGGTTGCAAAGCCCAGCAATGCAAGCATAGTCTCACTCATGTCTGTTCCTCCTCTTCTCATTTATTTTATGATTCAAGTATAAACGCCCAACCTTACACCCTTATGGTCGGTCCCTTAAATCGGATTAAGAGGAATATGAATGATTGTTAAGCTTCCATTTCCCGCCCGCAGTTCCTGAGGGCTTTCAGTATCGAGGTGTCTGAGACAGGCTTATCAATGTACCCGTCTATGATTCCCCTCTGTCTGGCCTCCGCCAGCTCCTTGTCCACCTTGTCCGCCATGACAATTTTTATCAAGCCGGGATACTGCCCCTGGATGGACATATAGAAATCCACTGCGCTCCCTCCTTCCATGTACTGGTCCGCCACCACAGCATCAAAGGTACGGGGCTTCAGAAGCTTCCCGGCCTCCTCAAATCCCATGGCCGTCACCACCGGTATCTTAAGGCGGTGAAAGTTCTTTTCCAGAAGCCCCAGCACCTTGGGGTTGTCATCTGCAATGAGAAGCCGCAGCCCAGGCTCTCTGGCCTCCGTCCCCGTTTCCTCACCATCCGGTTCTGTCTGTTCATTGACAGGCAGGTAAAGATGGAATACGCTGCCGTTTCCCGGCTGGCTCTGCGCATATATGTATCCCCTGTGGGAGGTGACGATTTGTTCCACCAGGGCCAGCCCCAGTCCGGTTCCCTTTCCACCCTTTTTTGTGGTAAAAAACGGGTCAAATATCTGCTTCAGCACATCCTGGCTCATGCCGCAGCCATTGTCTTCAATGTCGATTCTCACATACTCATCCCAGGTCCCTGAAACCGGTACAGGACATCCGCACTCCAGCTCCCCTTTTTTGGCTGTCCTGCCCCTTACAAGAATCCGGCCGTCCTCACGGCCTATGGCGTGAATGGAATTGACGCATATATTCAGGATGACCTGGTTCAGCTGGGTTTCGTTTCCGAGAATGCACTTTCCCCTGAAATCCAGGTCTGTTTCCAGGTGCACATTGGACGGGCATACGGACCGGACCATTTTCAGGGCGCGCTTCATCATCCGCTCCGCCCCCATGTTCTTATAGGCTGTCTCCATGTTCTTCCTGCTGAGGGAGGATATCTGCTGTATGATTTCTTTTGCCTTTACCGAAGCTTCGTAGATTTCTGACGCACTGTCATATCCCTCGCATTCCTCATCCAGGTCCGCCATAAGCAGCTCCGCATACCCCATAATAGGCGTAAGCAGGTTGTTGAATTCATGGGCGATGCCTCCTGTCATGGTCCCCATAATCTGGAGCCTCTGCTGATGGGCAATGGCCTCCTCACTCTGGTGCATTTCCTCCAGCAGGCGGTTAAGCTCCGTCAGATAGGCAATCTGCTCCGTATCCTTTTTCCGCTGGAGCACCAGACGGAACATGTAAGCCACCATAAGAAGAACGGCCCCCATAATGCCTGAAAACACCATAACCAGCTTTAAAAATCCCTCTGCAATGGGGATATAGATATCGTCATAATCAATAACAGCGCTGACCACCAGGAAGTCCTGACCCATGGGGGCCGGGGAGTAGGCGCTTATCTTCTTTACCCTTGGCGCCCCGGGCTCGGTCCACCAGTAGGAATAATACTCCGATACACCTTCCTGTCCCTGGTTCTGCTTGTCTATCATATTCTCCAGACTGGCCAGGTCCTTATCCGGATACAGGCGCCGCCGTCCATATATGACATCAATTCCCCATTGTTCCCGGTCCGGGTGCATCAGGATGGTTCCCCTGGAATCCTTCACCACCACATAGCCGTTGGTCCCCAGGCGGATACCGGAAATCATGCTCTGGTAATAGGCCTGGCCGTCAATAACAAGAGACATTGAATTGTTGTGTCCGGTCTTTTTCTTTAATATCAGATAAATTTCCCCGTTGTCCAGACTGGCCTGATACAGTTTCATGGTGCTGTCAACCGCACTGACGGAATAGATGGTGGTAATCTTGTGCCCCTTCATGCTCCGCACCACCTCTCCGTCCCCATTTTCCAGCATGATGTCATAGACAAATGCATGATGGGCGCGGGCATACTCCTGGAACACGGTCCAGTCCGGCTCCCCATCCCCCTCAGTCCTCCTGAGAGCCATGCCGTCCAGAGCCTCCAGGTCCGCCTTATATTCCTCAATCAGCACCTGCAGATTGTCCGCCAGGCTCTGGGCGGTCAGAAGCATCTGCTGCTTCTGGTTGTCTATGATGGACTGTTTATATTCATTCCACACACTGACCCCGGCAAAGGTCAGGGCCAGCAGCACTGCGCACAGCAGACCGGCGGCGGCAGCCAGGTATCCGTTCCTCTGCCTGTCTTTTTTCTTCTCTTTCATAAACTACCCCTTATGATGTAAAATGACTCCCTTATTGACTTGTCCCCACCTTAATATTATAATAATTTTACATCAAAAAACAAACAAGGAAACAAAAGATTCTGGGGGGAACTATGGCTGACAAAGTATTGATTGTGGACGATGACCCGTCCATCTGCAAACTACTGGAAAAGGTAATGCACAGCAATGACCTGGAAACCACTGTGGCGGACAGCGGGCAGGCCGCCCTTCATCTCCTTAAAGACCATGCCTATGACATAATTCTCATGGATGTGATGCTGGGGGACATGGAAGGCTTTGAGGTCATCAGGGCCCTGCGGAGCCAGGGTATCAAGACCCCTGTAATGATTGTCAGCGGACGCAACGAAGACTACGACTCCCTCTACGGCCTTTCCATCGGAGCGGACGACTACATCACCAAACCCTTCCGCCCCCTGGTGCTGGGCGCCAAGGTCAAGGCGCTAATCCGACGCAGCAGGAACCTGTCCTCTGACAGCCCGGACCAGCTGGAGTGCGGACCCTTTTCATACAATACATCCACCATGCGTTTTTATAAGGACGGCGGGGAAATCTTCCTCTCATCCAAGGAGAGCAGCCTTATGCTTCTGTTCATGAAGCACCCGGGGCAGGTATTCACCAAAGAGATGATATATGAGCATGTGTGGGGCAATACCATTGCCGTGGACGACAACGCCATCATGGTCTATATCAACCGTCTCCGCTCAAAGATTGAGGAGGACCGCCAGAAACCGGCCCATATCATGACGGTACGGGGCCTGGGGTACCGGTTTGTTCCGTAACCTTATAAATAGACAGACAGATAAACAGACAGACGGCCTGAACCAGATTCCGCCCAGCGGTCCCCGGTTCAGGCCATTTTCATCTGCTGTTTCTGTAATTACGTTTCTGCAAACTCATTCTTCCGCAAACCCATTCTTCCGCAAACCCATTCTTCCGCAGACTCATTCTTCCGCAAATTCAAACTTCTTCACCTGCCGCACCACATCCATGATGGTTCCGTCCCGGCTTTCGATGATTCCCACCACCTTATCTGTAAACCGGACCTTTTCCGGTTCGCCCACTATGGAGTAGGCAATGTCCCTCAGCTCTCCGATGGTCTTAAAAGGCAGGTCCACATCCTTCATGCACTCAATCAAATCCTGTCTGAGGGGATTGATGGCAATGCCGTAATCCGTAATAACCACGTCAATGCTCTCTCCCGGCGTGGTGACCGTGGTCACCTGGGTGCACACTGCCGGTATCCTGCCCTGGAGCAGGGGTGTGATAACAATGGTGCACTTTGCACCGGCCGCCGTGTCAGGATGGCCGCCCTGGGCTCCTGTGATGACTCCGTCAGAGCCAACCACCACGTTGCAGTTAAAATTCACGTCCACCTCCAGGGCTGCCAGAATCACAAAATCCAGCTTATTGACCACGGCCCCTTTGTTGAAGGGGTCGGCATAGGCTCCTGCCGATATGCGGAAATGCTTTAAATCCTTTAAATTTTCCACTGCATCCAGGTCAAAGTCCTGGGTATCCAACAGACAATCCACCTGGCCGTTAATCAGCAGGTCGCACATGGGCTTTGTCAGTCCGCCCACCCCGAACCTCATTCGGATATTCCTCTCCTTCATGACCTTGGCAAGGGAGATGGTAGAGGCGATGGAGGCTCCCCCCACCCCTGTCTGGTAAGAAAACCCGTCCTTAAAATAGGGGGTATTGACCACAAACCTGGTGCAGTAATCCGCCATCATCAGCTTCCTCATGTCCGTGGTCGGCTTGGCTGCCCCGGTGGCTATCTTCTCAGGGTCGCCGATGGCATCCACCACAACCACATAATCCACCTTTGTCATGCTGATATGGGCCGGAAAATTAGGGAAGGGCACAAGGCAGTCCGTGATGGCCACCACCTTATCCGCATGGAATGCATCCACCATGGCATAGGACAGCACGCCGCAGTCGCTCTTACCGCCAATCCCCCGGCAGTTGCCGTAATCATCACAGGTAGGCGCTCCGATAAAGGCAATATCTATGACGGTTTCCCCTGTCTCAATGGCCCTTACCCTGCCGCCGTGGGACCGCATGACGGCAAGCCCCTTAAGCTTTCCCCCGGATATGGCTTCCCCCACCTTCCCGCGGACGCCCGATGACTGAATGTTAGTAATGGTGCCGTCCTCAATATAGGGCACAATAGGGTCATGGGCCTTGCCCAGGGAGCTGGCGCAGATGGTGATATCCCTGATTCCCATTTTATGGACCTCCTCCATGACCATGTTGACCACAAAGTCACCTTCCCGGAAATGGTGGTGGAATCCAAGAGTCATACCGTCCCGTATGCCGCATTTTACCAGTACATCATGGATGCTTTCCACCAGCTTGCTGCCATCGGAGTTAATGACGCACTGTGTCATGGGTCCGTGTTTCTTATAGGTGTACCCGTCAAAATGGTGGACTCCCTGAAACACTTCCTTGCCTGTCTGCCTTAAGATTTCCTCGGGTATGTCCCGTCCAACCGCATTCATCATCTTACAAATCCCCCTTATACACGCCGGATGCCTTAGCCAGTGCAATGATTCTCCTGGCGCCGTCATAAAATGCTATATCAATCATCTTACCGTCAACCGTAAACACGCCGATTCCCCTGGCTTTCTTGTCGTCAATCTCCTTAACCACTTTTTCCGCAAAAATGATGTCCTTCGGGGTGGGCGTAAAGATTTCATGGACAATGGTTATCTGCCTGGGATTAATAATGGATTTCCCGTCAAATCCCATGAGATGTATGGTCTCCACATCCTTGCGGAAGCCTTCCATATCGTCCAGATTGGTGTAAACCGTGTCAAAACACTGCACGCCCGCTGCCCTGGCAGCTATAATCATGTTCTGGCGGGCGCCCATAAGCTCAATTCCCGTCCCTGTAATATGGGTCTGAAGGTCCTTTGTATAATCCCCGCCTGAAAGGGCAATGCCAAAAAGCCGCTCCGAGGCCTCGCATATATCGAGGGCCTTCATGACCCCCCTGGCCGACTCAATGGCTGCCATGATTAAGGTCCTGCCCTCCGGAATGCCGAATTCCTTTTCCGCTGCCTCAATGTGGTCTTCCACTGTCCTCACATCCTCAGGACGCTCTGTCTTGGGAATGCGGATGGCGTCACAGCCGCCGGCCACCGCGCACCGGATATCCTCCTTCCAGTAAGGAGTGTCCAGTCCGTTGATGCGCACCACCCGCTCGCATCCCCGGTAATCAATGGTTTTAAGGGCATGGTACAGTGAAAACCTGGCCGCGTCCTTCTGGTTCTCAGCCACGGCATCCTCCAAATCCAGCATGATGGAGTCCGGCCTGTAGATATACGGGTCCTTAATCAGTCCCGGCTTCTGGGCATTGAGGAACATCATGGTCCTTCTCAGCCTCTTTTTACCTGTATTTATCATCGGATGGCACCTCCCCACGGCAGATTGTCATATTGCCCGGCTGCACGGAACACCGCGCCTTCCACCCTGGCCCTGATGGTGCAGTCCAGAGCGCCCTTGTCCACAATGGCAATCCTTACATCCTCCACGCCCAGATTTCCCAGTGTCTCCATGACCACTCTCTTAATCTGGTTTCCGTACTGGTTGATGACAGCGCTCTCAAGCGCGAACTCAATATTTCCCTCTCCCGGCTCCACGGTGACCTGGCAGTCACTGGACTCCAGTGTCCCTGCCACGGCTGGTTTGCGAATCTCCATACTCCCCAAAACCTCCTTGTATAACATTGATTTATTTTTTGTTCCGGATTTCCTTATTTCTGACTTTATCATAGCCGGGGAATCTTAAATGCAGAAAGGCTTTATCTTAAAAATCATTAAGAATCCTGTTCCGGCCATAATTCTTTCATACTGTCCACTAAAAACCTGGCTGCCTCCTGCAGCTGAAAATCCTTGCGGAAGGCCGCGATAAAGTCCCAGCACACCCGTTCTTTCCCAAAAGACAGTACGTGGATATGAGGATAAGCCTCATGTCCTTTGATTCTGAAACTGCTGGCAAAGCAGACCCCATATCCCTGGCCAGCCAGGGCAAGCGCAGTGTCAATGGAGCCAATCTGGCTGAACTGAGAAAGGGGGATGTCAGGAAACTGCGTATTGGCATCACACCTGGCAGGGGCAGGAACGTGCTGCCCATCCTGCTGCCGGAATTACGCAGACGGTATTATCTACTTTTTCAGTGCCCTTCCCTCATTCATGAGGGGAATTAGGACTTGTTTTTTGTGTCATTTTGTCTCATAATAATCTCATGAATGTAATACAGAAGATGCTTAAAGACTATTACGAGATTATTGAATATGATATTAAACCCAGACCTGTTGTCATGGAAAACATCGAAAAGGTCATCAACTATGGGGAGCCATCTTACGGTGGCGCCATGTATGGCTGCCCTCATTGCGGAAATCTTACGTTCGTTCCTTTCCGTTGTCACTCCAAGTTTTGTCCCACTTGCGGGGCAAAGTATTCCGACGACAGGTCTACCGCTACGTCTTTTAAATTAATCCTCTGTACCCATCGGCATCTTGTCTATACCATTGACGAATCCCTCCGCCGGTTTTTCCTCTATTGAATCATCAGGTGTGCGTGGTGCGATCGGCAAAGCTATCTCACAGGGAAAACTGAAAGGTCTTGCTATCATGCGTTCTCATGGCGGTCGTGTAAGAGCCATAATTACAGGTGAAGCGCACATTGATATTGCATTTATCGGTACACCGACCTGCGACGATTATGGAAACTGTCGTGGTATCGGCGGTAAAGCAGACTGTGGTGTTCTTTCTTATTCTCATGTTGATGGAAACCATGCAGATAAAGTAGTTGCGATTACGGACTGTCTTGTGCCGTTTCCGAATTATCCGGCACATATACCGATGCAGAGAGTGGATTATGTATGTGTTGTTGATGAAATCGGTGATCCTGCAAAAATTGCAACAGGGGCGGCAAAACCGACAACAGATCAGAGAAAGCTTCTGATGGCGGAATACTGTACACAGGTAGTTGCCAATACTCCTTTTTTTAAAGATGGTTTTTCCTATCAGACAGGTGTAGGCGGTGCTTCGATTGCTTCTACGATTTCTCTTACCAAAATTATGGAAGATCGTGGAATCAAGATGGGATTTGGTGTAGGCGGTCTGACAAAACCTATGTGTGATCTTCTGGAACGCGGTATGGTCCGCTGTCTGCTGGATACACAGGATTTCGACCTGGATGCGATCAAAAATGTGAAGAATCCGAATCATTTCAGAATCAGTGCGGGAGCGTATGCAAATCCGTTTAACAAAGGTTCCTTTGTTAATAAACTGGATTATGTAATTCTGGCGGCGCTGGAAGTGGATGTAAACTTTAACTGTAATGTAGTAGTAGGGTCTGACGGTGTGATTACAGGAGCACAGGGAGGACATCCGGATACAGCTGCCGGAGCAAAATGTACGATTGTACTTGCTCCGCTTCTGCAGGGAAGAATCCCGGCAATCTGTTCTGATGTTACCACTGTTACAACACCGGGAGAAAGCATTGATATTGTGGTTACAGATTATGGTGTGGCTGTTAATCCGCGCAGACCGGACCTTCTGGAAGCGTTGAAGGCAGCAGATTGTATTCCGTTAAAGACGATCCAGGAATTGCGCGACATTGCATATTCTATTGTCGGAGAACCGGAAAAGGTTCAGTTCGCAGACCGTGTAGTAGGTATAATTGAAGCACGTGACGGCACAATTATGGATGTGGTTCGCCAGATCAAACCATTTGAATTTGCAGAATAATTTAAATCGTATCTGTTACAAAAAGCAGAGTGGTCCGGCCTCCTATCGGACCCTCTGCACAAATAAGAAACCGGAAACAATGTGAAAAAGGAGACGACAAAATGACAGGAAAAGAAGTTTCACTAATGGAAATGCTGGATGCAAGAGAATTGCGTGTGCATCGCCAGCTGTCTTTGCAGCAGAAATATGCTTCTGTTCTGATCTGCTTTACTATGAATATTGCCGGACCGGTCAAAAATAACAGGTTAATATACCGGGCGTTTGAATATGGCTGTGATATTTTAAGACATCAGCTTGTCAGTGCCGGAATAGAATGTCTGCATCAGGAATGTTATTGCGAAAATACGGGAAATGTATGTTATTATTGTGTAAAAGGCAATGCTGTGGAGATAAAAAAAATAACAGTGGAAATAGAAAATAATCTGTCGGTTGGGCGTCTCTTTGATATGGATGTTCTTGATGAAAATGGCAATCATATAGAGCGTATGGAAATCGGCGAAAGTCCCAGAACCTGTCTGCTCTGTGGTAACCCGGCGAAGGAATGTGCCAGAAGCAGAACCCATTCTGTTGCAGAGCTTGAGCAGACCACAAAGGAACTCCTGCTGAAGGAATTTCAGGAGCAGGATAGCCGGAGGATTGCGGAACTGGCTTGCAGAAGCCTGTTGTATGAAGTGTGCACTACTCCGAAACCGGGGCTTGTGGATCGGAGAAACAGCGGAAGTCATAAAGATATGGACTGCTTTACTTTTATGTCCAGTGCAGCTTCTTTGTGGCCCTATTTTCAGAAGTGTGCACAGATGGGAATGGAAACAGCCCAGGAACCTCCAAAAGAAACCTTTCGCAGACTGCGCTGGGCAGGAAAAATTGCTGGTTATGATATGAATCAGGCTACAAATGGTGTAAATACACATAAAGGTGCGTTGTTTTCTATTGGAATACTTTGTGGTGCTCTTGGTCGTCTTCCCCGGGAAAAATGGAAAAATGTAAAAGTTGTATTGGGAGAATGTGCGGCGATGACAAAAGGAATTGTTGAACATGATTTTCGGGGAGTGACAGAAGAGAATGCCGGAACAACAGGAGAAAAACTGTATGTAAAATATGGAATCACGGGAATCCGCGGCCAAGCGGAAAAAGGGTTTCCCGCAGTTATGGAGGCTGGATTACCGGCTCTGGAAAGAGGACTGAAAAAAGGTTTATCTCTGGAACAGGCAGGGTGCGCAGCTTTGTTGGCATTGATGGTATCTACGGTAGATACAAATCTGATTGCGCGAAGCAATCGGGAAACTCAGCTTCAGGTGACAGAAGAAATAAAAGAAATTCTGGAAAGAAATCCTTATCCGGAGGAAGATATGCTGGAGATTCTTGACAGGGCATTTATCAGTAAAAATCTTTCGCCCGGAGGAAGCGCGGACCTGCTGGCCTTTACATACTTTTTGTATTTCTTAAAGGAGCAATAGATTATGGGATTTGTGATTTCACAGATTTATCCAAATGACCATCGGGGGATAAAACAGGTAAAAGCGCTACTGGAAAAAGAAGGAATTACTTTGGATAAAAATCTGGATTATACATGCTGTTTATATGATGATGACTATAATCCTGTTGCAACAGGAAGCTGCTTTGGAAATACCTTACGTTGTTTTGCAGTCAGCAAAGATCATCAGGGAGAAGGACTGCTGAACCAGGTGGTGAGTCATTTGATTCAGATTCAGTTCGAACGGGGAAATTATCATCTGTTTCTTTATACGAAATGTGATTCAGCAAAATTTTTCAGGGATCTTGGTTTTTATGAGATTGCAAGGGCAGACAACCGTGTTGTATTTATGGAAAACCGCCGGACGGGATTTCGTGATTATTTAAAAAAGCTGGAAAAACCTGTCTTTGAGAGCAAAAAAGCAGCAGCGATTGTGATGAATGCCAATCCTTTTACGCTGGGACATCAATATCTGGTGGAAAAAGCGGCAGAAGAAAATGATATTGTGCATTTGTTTGTAGTCAGTGAAGATGCAAGTCTGGTACCGTTTGCGGTTCGGAAGAAGCTGGTGCAGGAGGGTGTGGCACATCTTCCAAATGCAGTGGTGCATGAAAGCGGTCCGTATATCATCAGCAATGCTACGTTTCCAAGTTATTTTCTAAAGGATGAGGAAACGGTTATAGAAGGTCATGCCAGACTTGATTTGGCAGTGTTTTTTCAGATAGCCCGGGAACTGCAGATCTGTCGCAGATATGTGGGTGAAGAACCTTTCAGTCAGGTGACGGGGATTTATAACCGGATTATGAAGGAAGAACTGAAGAAAAAAGATATTGACTGCATTGTGGTACCGAGAAAAGAAAAGGAAGGAACAATTATCAGTGCATCAACAGTGCGTCAGTATATAAAAAATATGCAATGGGAAGATTTAAAAAAGATAGTTCCGGATACAACCTGGAATTACTTTACTTCAGCAGAAGCACAGAAAATAATTGCGGCAATTCAGAATTCGGACAACGTTATACATTATTAAATCAGGCTGTGGGATATGTCTTCGCATAGAGCCGTTCCCACAGCCTCCCTTCATCTGTTGTATCCAGTATAGCGTTTCTTTCGTCATGCTTCAATGCACCGCCCGCACCTACCGGTCCATGACCCTACAGAATATCACCGCAACCACTGTGCTGATAAAGGTAGCCGCCAGGGCCGGACCTACAATGGCAGTAGGATTCACGCTTCCGTACTGGCTCCGGTACGCAATCATGTTCATGGGTATAAGCTGCAGCGAGGATATGTTGATAATGAGAAATGTACACATCTCATTGCTGGCAGTCCCCGCCTGTCTGGCCGCAGCTCTCTGCCCGGCTGTCTCTTCTTGTCCTGGCGTATCTTTCCGCCCGGCCGTATCTTCTTGTCCTGGCGTATCTTTCCGCCCGGCCGCGCCTCCCTTTCTGCGCTCCTCCTCCACCTTTTTCAGCTCCTCCATGGCCTTTAAACCGGCCGGCGTGGCGGCCCACCCCAGTCCCAGTATATTGGCTTGTGTCAAGGTAGGACTAAAAATTTCTTCAACTTTTTTATGATTGATATAGTGCAAATCAGTATCAATCGCATACCGTTGCAATATTAATAACAGATCCAATAAAGTCTCCGAAAGGCATTTTATTATCAAGATATTCCGATGGCATTATAGCATCAACAATTTCATTAAAATATTTTTTAAAAGCGCAATGATAATCGAATAGTATATTTTCTATTTCTTCCACTGTATAACTCTTCCTACAAAGCATTGGAGGGCATTTTCCTGCAACTGCAACACCGAAAGATTCAAAATTCTCCCCTAACCCTTTAAAATGTACCGTCCCATGATGTTTTATACCATTATAAATTGCTCTCAGTTTTATTGTGTTGTTATTATTATCAAAGTCTGTCATTATATTTTTAAGGCGTTCTGCTTTGGTAAAATCTATGCTCCTTTGAGAAATGACGCAATTCAACTGTTGAAGTACATTATCTCTATTACATTCTTTTTCCATCTTCTTATACTCTTGTTTCATAAGATACTCTAATGAAGATGGTTGTATATACGCCCATATGACTTGCCAACTGATATCTAGGCATATTGCATACTCAAGAATTGCATTTGTGAGAAAATGTGTTTTGGCATAAAACATACTTTGCTCATCTTTTCCTGAAATATACAAATCTCCATTCCTGATAACAAAATAGGTGCTAAAAGCATATGGATTAGTAACCAATATTTATTCCCTTACTATTCGTATAATGAAAAATCCAAATGTATTTAGCACCTAAAAACAAAGTGCGATAATTTATTTTTAACATTTTTACATTCCTGAAAACAACTTCCAAATGGACATATACTCTTTACCACTCATATGACTTTGAGATTTTTTTAATTTTTCCCAATCCGATTCTTTCAATGAAACCAAAAACTCTTTAGCTTCTTCAGCAGTAAATTTTTTTGCACTTTTTTTATATTCTTTGCCTAAATTACCTGAAATACTTCGAGGAACATAATTCATGCGCATCAAAACAGCTTCCGGAGTATTTACCCCATGATAAATCATAGCTGGAAGCATATCAATTTCCTTTTTCTTATCCTCATCCAGCTTTCCAAAATCTATTCCTGATAATTTAGTTATTGCAGAAAGCCCCCATGTTCCACAATTAGCAATTTGCTTATTAATAGCTTTACACGCCCTCATTAAACTTTTAGTGCCATCATCTCCTGAAAAATATTCTTTTGCTATTTCAGAAATAGATTTTCCAGTAACCCAATCAGTAGTAATTTCAGCAATGTTGCGATGCTGTTCACCACTTCCTGCAATTTCCTCCAACTGCTTTAATTCAGGAATTTTTAACATCACTCCATACAATTCCGCTAACAAATTATTTCCACCAAAAATACTTTTTGTATTAAAGGACTCTGCAGACAGCTTTTTGTTTAATTGATTAATCCCTGAAAATGCTTTTTGTATTCCTTCTGGAGAAAATCCTGTTTGGTCAGATAATTTGCTTAATTGTGGATCTTTAAGTAATTTCGATGCATACCCTTTTGCAACCTCTAAAAGTTTTCTGGACTTCATGTTTCCATTTGGTGTGGACTTTATCACGTTATAACCTAATGTATTCCTCAATAACTGCTCCATATCCGCAAGGACATCATCCAACTTATCCTTTTCGTTGCACAAATGCGCAATATAGCAGCGAAAATCTGTCCATTCCCGACGATAAATCAGTTTATCTAGTTCAAACAATCTACCTTCCTTTTCTATATCATCTAGCATTGTAACTAAACGAGATATTAAATTGCCTGTTTTAGTGCTTACAAATCGTGTTATATGCTCCCTGTTATCTTTGTCACACGCAATACCTACAACTCCTAAACTATTTTGTCCAATCCTTCCTGCCCTTCCAGCCAAATTCCAAAACTCTCTGGGGTTCATATCCTTGCTAAAACCTATCCCACTTAATGAAATACTTTGAATGCAGACAGAAGATACCGGAAAATTGATTCCTTGAGCAATAGTTGTAGTGGCACATAACACTTTTAAACAATTTTCCTCGGCAAGCCACTCCATCAACTCCTTGATTTCATCCATCAAGCTGGCATTATGTACGCCAATCCCTTTATTCAGCATCTGAATAAGTTCAAACCCCTCCCCCATTTCATCCGCTAAATATTTTTGTACTAACCGTATATTCTGCAGACCTTTATAATCTTCCTCTAAATCCTCCATATCACTTGCAAGGTCTCTAGCCATATTCCACGAAAAATCTGTAGTACGTGCAATCGCCAAGCAGGTTCCCATAACAGACAGCTCTTTTGCCATTGCTGCTGTCATATCCGTTGTGCCAACTTTGGAATATGCTTTTCCAAAGTGATGTTCCCCATTTACTTGATATTTCCCTGTAAAATTTATAGATTCTGACATAGTAACTAAAGTATCAAATACCAAATACCAGTTCCCTCGACCTTGGCAAGACATCTTTTCATAAAGTCCAACTACCCTCTCACTGGGTTTCCACGGCGTACTCCCAATACTTATACTCTTACCAGACGCAAGATCGTTAGATAGCCACCGTGATAATACTTCCGCATTTTCAACATAAGGCATCAGCAACAAAAAATTTGCTTTCGGACAATCCATTTTTATTGCTGCTAATAGTAACTCTATCCTTAATCCTCTTTCCTGATCCTCAATATTGTGGGCTTCATCCATAATAACAAGTGCCAGAGGTCGTGAAACTTTATTGTTTTTAATCACTAAATTCAATTTTTCAGGTGTGGATACTATTACATCAAAACTCCTTTCACTACTTTCCAACATCTCACTTTCATAAGAATCTATTTCAATAGCAGCCGACAATTGCTCAACTCTTATTCTTTCACTAAAGTCCTTCCTTAGTCGGCGTGTTATCTGGGATACAAGTGCCTTAGTCGGTGCTACATAAGCAACCCAGCCTTTTTCTTGATCAAATTGGTTCAATGCTTGAAGCAATTTAAACTCTGCCAACAATGTCTTTCCACCCGAAGTAGGCATCTCTACGGCAATTGCCGTTGATGCCTGATCCAAAAGCCCTTGCTCCCTAATTGCCGCTTTTTGCGGTGGTAGCATTTCAAAAAGCCCTCTATTTTTTGTTACATATCGAACAAATTCTGTTGTTCGTGAATTAATAGCCCTCGCTATCCACCAAATAGAACCATCTACCATATAGTTCGAAGCACAATGTAACCAGCGCAGTATTGCTTCAAACTCTGTATCATCAGCACATAATGCTGCTTCTATTGCACTTTCAAAATGTTTATCTAACTGCCCATGAATTGCTGCTGGTTCACCTTGCATCATATATGTGGCAAGCAATTCTGTACTTTTAGATAAATTATATAGAGCTATTAAAATAAACGCACTCTGCTGACTGTCCTTCGCCTTATTTAAATATTTCTCCTCGTAAATCCGCTGTGATTCTCGCAGTTTTACAATTTCCAAACCAACCTGTGATAAATCTTCCCAATCTTTTTTTATAAACAATCGAATCCAACATCTAAAAATCGTTTTTAGTAGCTTTTGCTCCCAATCATCAATTTCTGCATCCTGCATATCTAATAGAACAGTATTTTTATTATCTAAATACCATTTTTTCAAATCATTCCATCGTCCTCCACAATATGCCATTGAGCAAAGATGTAATACAAAGAAAATTTTAGCATTAATATTTTTCGGTATTTCCACAACACTATATAAATCAAAGCAACGCCAAGCAGAAGCTGAAAAAAGCCCTCTGTCACAGCTTTCATCAGCATAATTAGTAAAAGATGCAATATTTTCTATTGCTGGCATTTCATATGCTAAAGCCATTTTTAATACCTTTTCTTGCCAGTCTTTTTCAATTTTAAAATTGAACTGAATACTTTTTTTAATAGACTTTTGGACGTTTATCTTCTCAATAATATTGAAGCATGCTTTTCTGTCCGTTTTAGGTATTGCTGCAATAGCCCAATGGGATTCTAATCTATTTAAATCATTCTTTTCTAACATTAGAAATAGACCTCCTCCCACGCTCTTCCTGAATAAATTGAGGAAATTTTTTTAATTCATCTTTTGGCACATAAATACCTACTAATTCAATTGTTCTATCTCCAACAGCAAACTTCTCCAAAGCTTTTGCTCGTGTATTCAAGTCCTCCTTTGAAGGCATAATATCGCGCACTAAAATACCCAAAATATGTACAGCCTTCTGGTCAGAATACATATATTTTATAAATGCCTCCGTGTATTGCGGCCATAATGTACCACCTTTTAATCTATGTGCCAAATATTTTACCAACTGACTTGTAAGTTCTTTCTTTTGACATAAATCCTCTAGTTGATTTTTTAATCCATGTTCGCCATACATTACACCTGGTGGACAGTTTTTATCTGATGATGTTTTTATTTCCCCAAATAAAAAATATGTTCCGCTGTCATGTCTATAAAGTCCAATAATATCTGCACCAGGTAAACTTGATCCAGGTTTTTTAATATCTCTGGTTATCCCCCAAGGAATAATTGCCGATAAATTACTCTCAGCATAAGCTTGTGCATATGCCTCCCCAATTTCCCAACTTTCTTTCGTATCGTTCGGAAAAATCTTCTGCATTATCAACATTTTATCAAAGCCAGTGTCTTGCAGGCTATTTACTAAATCTATATTTTCTTTAACATCATACAACTTATTGTAAACATCTGTGCAAAGTGACAATTCCATTTCCTCTTTTGAATGAGAAATGCCAAATGCAACTATTTTAGTACTGTTAATTTTATATTCATTCTTCCCTTTTGGTATTGCCACCTTTTTCACCTGCGCATTTCTACATTATTTTATAAAAATTTATTTGTACAATATTACCAAAAATTGACCTCAAATACAATTGGCATTTTACACAAATCGCATATTTTTAGCCTGAAATCATTTTATCTTTTGTTCATCACCTTGCAAAACACCACAGCCACCAATGTACTCACTGCTGTTGCCATAATCGCCGGCCCTACAATCGCTGTAGGGTTTACACTTCCATATTGCTGTCTATAAGCTATCATGTTAACTGGAATCAACTGTAATGACGAAATGTTCAATATTAAGAATGTACACATTTCATTACTGGCAGTATTATGCACCACCTTTCCTTGTTGCTCCTTTAGCTTTTCCAGTTCCTCCATTGCTTTTAGTCCGGATGGTGTCGCAGCCCAATTCAAACCACAGATATTGGCAGTCATATTGACGCTTATCTGCTTCCTTGCCTCTCCGTCCGGGTCCAGCCCTGGAAAAAGGAAGGTGAGTATTGGCCCCATTCTTCCTGCCAGCTGGTCCACCAACCCGGAGCGGTCCCCGATCTCCAGTACCCCGGTCCACAGAGTCATGACGCCCAGCATGGTGATGCACAGCGTCACCGCCTCCTTTGATGCCTGGATTGCACCATCGGTCACAGCCGTTTTCCAAATATTCATAATTGCCCCTTCTCCGTAAGAATTATTACCCCGGATTGCGTAAAATTTACGGTTCTTTACGTTTACATAACTTCTATTGACCCTGGAGCGGCTCCATAGTATATTCTCACCATGTCAGTGATGACAACGTGCGGCGCCGGCCAGAGCTCCGGCGAAACGGCAGCCGCATCCCCCAAAAAGACAATTAAGGTGAACATCCTGAAATCAATGAACTGAATGGCAGACTGAAAGGAGACATGAATACGAAAAGACAAACAAAATGGTTTCTGATTCCATATGCAGCCATGGCCCTGACCATGGGAAGCGCGCTGGTATCATTTGCAGCCACCGGATGGGCTGAGGAAAACGGTGAATGGGTCTATTATAACAACGACGGGAGCAAGGCCACCGATGTATTCAAGAAGTCCGGCAACAACTGGTTCTATCTGGATTCCGACGGAATCATGGCCAAAAACCAGCTGATTGAGGACGATGACAATTATTTCTATGTCAACTCAGCCGGAGCAATGGTCACGAACCAGTGGCGCTCCATTGAAAATGAAGACTCGGGCTCAGACGAGCCGGATGAATGGTGGTACTATTTCCAGTCCAACGGCAAGGCTGTAAAGAAATCCGGCAGCAGTGACAATGTGAAATTCGTCACCCTCCCCACCTCCACCGGCCAGGCCAAGTTTACCTTTGACGACGAAGGACACATGCTCTACGGATGGATTGACGAGAGCGGGGAAATGCTGACCGATGACGATGCCTGGAAAAGCGGCATGTACTATTGCAGCGATAACGGCGACGGCCGCATGGCCACAGGATGGAAGTACATTCCGGCTGTAAATGACGAGGATGACGACAGGGAAGGAGACGGTTACTGGTTTTATTTTTCCACCAACGGCAAAAAAACCGTGGACAACGACTCCAAGAAAATCAACGGGCAGTACTATGGCTTTGATGTAAACGGGAAAATGCTTCAGGGCCTCTACCGCATTGAATTTGAGGCGAACGGAAAGACCATCCGATCTGCTGAGGAAA
>OLQF01000754.1_pt1 | contig 20120 bp, 25 predicted proteins | sample 1643171 | NCBI WGS metagenome assembly OLQF01 (sample SAMEA3136702, study PRJEB25190) | human gut metagenome | reverse complement strand
ATCATCACAGGGGAAGCTACACTTCCCCTGCGCTGGCTGCCGCCAGCTACCCCTTAGTGGACTTGCCGCCCGGAAACACCTTGCGTTGCAAGCTGTTCCCAGTCAGCAAGTTTTTACAAAATCCCGCTATACTTCTTTGAGTGAATGAAGTATAATGAAGCCAGCGACAAAGGGAGGAGGTAGGAGCGAAAAGTAACTATGGAAGTAATTATTAAAAATAAAATTGAAGAATTATTGTCAAAGGAATTTTATTGTAGTTCGGACGAATTAAATGGAAAATCAACAGTATATTCTGTTAATTTCAATGCAAAACAACCATATATAAAAATACTAGCCTATAGAAATTGCGTTGTGGTCTGCACCTCAGAGGATTTGCATGATAAAATACAGGAACTTGTACAAAGCAAGAATAGAGATGAAATTTTTGAACTTCCTTTGGTTTATGGGCAGACAATACATTATGTGCCTAATGATAGATATACAAAGGATGTATCAGCATCATTGAATTTTGCGTGTGAATATTTTTTTGACAGAGATATTTTATCTCTTGCTGGTTTGACTGGTTTTGAAAATTCTTTAGCATTTGATGAAAACGGTTCTACATCGACAAAAGCTGTTTATATTGCAAAGGACAAGAATAGAATTATTGGAGTGGCAGGTGCGGCAGAATCACCTGTAAATGGCATATGGGAAATAGGCGTAGATGTTGTGGAAAAATACAGAAATGCCCGGGTGGGAACGTATTTGGTGAGAGGTTTAACTAAGGAATTGCTGGCACGAAATATTATCCCATTCTATTCTGCTTCTATAACAAATATTGGTTCGCAGATGGTAGCAAGTAGATGTGACTATATACCGTTTTGGGTTGATACATTTGGAACGATTCTTGATGGAAGTTCGGTATATAATGATATTCTTAGGGGTGTATCATCGAAATTTATCAAATGACAAAGCGGACTTTGCCATCGTGCAGGAAAAGCTGAAATCCCGCCAGCGTCCCGGACAGTCGGGGGAGCCGAGTATGTTCGCCGGTCTGCTCAAATGCGGCGAGTGCGGGAAGTCGCTGACCGTCCGCTATACCAACGCCAAGCACCCGCAGCAGATTTATTCCTGCAAGACCTACAACGCCTACGGGAAGCAGCATTGCAGCCAGCACCGAATTGAATTTAACACGCTTTACACCCTTGTGCTGAACAAAATCCGGGAATGTGCCGCCGCTGCCCTGATGGACGGCGAAGCGGTAGCCGACCGGCTGACTGACACCTGCCAGAACGAGCAGAAAGACCAGCGGGAAGCACTGGAACGCTCCTTAACAAAGGACGAGGAACGGATTGAAGTGCTGGAAAAAATGGTGCTGCGGCTCTATGAGGATATGGTTGCCGGGCGCATTACGGACGCAAACTTCAATCTCCTGCTTTCCAAAACGCAGAAGGAACAGGCGGAGCTAAGGGCGAAAGTCGAGGACGGCAGGAAACGCCTTGCCGATGAAATCCGGCTTGCCGTGGACGCCCGCCAGTGGGTGGAATCCATTCAGGAATACCGGGACATCACGGAGCTGGACGCAGCCACCTTAAACCGCCTGATTAAAGAAATCGTTGTCCATGAAACCATAGACAGCGACAAAACAAGACACATTTCTATCGAAATTCATTTCAATCTCAAACCCATCCCGGAGGTGGAGCAGGTCACGGCATGACCTGCCGCCCCGCCGGGGAGGTTCTTAAACAAAACCACATATATTTTTTGACTGCCGCCGCCCGCCAGAACGCTGATGTTACTCCTAATTGGGGATAAAGCAGCTGACAGAAAGCCTTCTCACCCTGGCCCGGAGCGACTCAGGACAGGAGACAGCGGTCTGCGCCCCCGTTGACTTAAGCTTCATTGTGAACAGCAGTCTCATGACCTTTGAGCCTCTGGTTTTCGACATGGACAAGCATATCATCTATGACATCGAGGCTTCGCTCCACGTCAATGGGGATGAGAAAAAACTCCGGCAGTTGTCAGACATTCTCCTTGACAACGCCTGCAAATACAGTTTGGATAAAAGTTCCATCCGTGTAACCCTGAAAAAGTCTGGCACAAAAGAGGCGCTCCTCACTGTCTCAAATGAAGGAACACCTCTCACCAAAGAAGAAATCAGGCATCTGTTTCTTCGCTTTTACCGTGCGGACACTGCCCGCAGTAATATCCCCGGCTACGGCCTCGGACTTTCCATTGCCCAAAGCATTGTATCTGAGCATGGAGGGAGAATTGATGTCAGCACGGATGGTTCCAGAGTGAACTCCTTTATGGTTCTGCTGCCCTTACAGGAATAAGCAGATATTCCCGGCCGGCCTGCTCCAAGGCTGCGGCTTACTCCATCTTACTCCACGTTGCCGCGGCTTTCCAGAATATGGATACCTTCCGGCAGGGTCTCTGCCAGCAGGGTCTCCTGTATTTCAACAACAGAGGCTTTGCCGGAAATATTTCCGACTCCCGGCTTTTTTTCAAAATCTCCGGCTCCGCCCCCTGGCATTCTTCCAAAACCGCTGCCTGAAGGCCCGCCATATTGGTTCAATATGCTGTTCACCGCTACCTGGATATCCTGATCTCCAGCCTCTATGTAATAGATCTCCCCTGTTTTTAATTCTGGCGAACTGAAAAGCAGGGCCTCAAAGGTCTTCGAAACCTTTGTTTCCGTCAATTGATTCCCTTGACCGTCCTTCACTGATATAGTTGATCCGGCAGCCTGGATTTCATCAAAGTATACCACCAGCATGGATTGGGATGATTCCTCGGAAAATGTCCGGAACATTCCCGCGCTTCCCACAGCCAATATGGTTCCCCCTGATATGGATCCCTCTCCATCGTAATCCAAAGCACCATCTCCTCCTCCCGCCGGGCCTTCTACAAGGACGGTTCCACCCTCCAGATACAAGTCCCCGTTAGAGTCAATGCCATCACCGGAAGCATTGATTTTCACGTCTCCTCCCGAAATACGGATGTAAGCCCCTTCTGTCACACCGAATGAACCACCGTCCTGTCCCCGCCTGTTGCCAAAGGAATTTTTAAATGCAAGAGTATCCGCTGCCGGGTTTTCGTCTTTTTTCCCGGCTGCATTGATACCATCATCCTCTGAGTTAATCCGAATGGTTCCTCCGGTAATTTCCACGCAGAGTCCCTCCACCCCCTCGCTGCTTTGTTCCACTGTTATGGTTCCGCCCGAGACCTCCACCAGATTGTCACCGTGAACTGCATCGTCGCCTGTGGACAGCGTCAGCTGGCCTGTTGTTATCCTTACATCCTTGCCGCTGTGTATACTGTCATCCTGGGCATCTATGTCAATGACGCCGCCTGTAACCTCGACCAGCGTTTCAGCCAGTATTCCTTTCTTTCCTGCTGTGATGGTCATGGTTCCTCCGGTGATTCTCACATATCCCTTGTCTTCTTCCGTGTCATTATTTGACTGTATTCCGTCGCTGCCTGATGTGATGGTAATCTCTCCCCCGTTCACCTCTACGGCGTCCTTTCCTTTCATACCATCTTCCGCCGCCTCAATGACATAGGTTCCGGAATTAATGGTAAGACTGTCCTTCCCACGTATACCGTTCATATAATTACCGCTGACTGTCAGCATGCCATTTCCTTCAAACACCATATTATCTTTGCTGAAAATGGCTGCATCGGGCTCGTCCTCCCCGGTCTGGGGGTAAGTATATGAGTTTCCGTCAGATACCTTGTTTTCTGTCCCATCCTCCAGGACAATGGTCAGAAGTCCGCTTTGCCCGGCACAGATTGCGGAATAATCCGGGCTCGTAATGGAAACACCGTCCAGTACCAGACGTACCTCGTCCTCCTTTCCCGCCTCCACCATCACGCCTCCCCCTGTAATATTTCCTGTCAGGCGGTATGTTCCGGAAGATGAAATGATGACATTGGACCCGTCAGCCGCGGCTCCCACCCCTTCAATGACCACGGTTGTCCCATACCCCGTGATTAACGTTTCCTTTCCATTACCATAGGAACTGCCTGCGGCTGTCTTTGTACAGCCGGCAAGAAGCAGGACACCGGCCAGTCCGGCCGCTATTCCAAATATTCTAAGCTTACTGTATCTCACCCTATCTCTGCCCATATAACCATCCTCCTATAATTCTTCCCTGCCATCCGACAGCCGTCCGCAGACAATGGTAAGATTTCCATTTCTGCACCGTATATCATCCAGCATGTTCTTTTCAATTGATTCCGACTTTAAATCCACATGGTAACACAGCTCATAGAGACTGCCCATATTCACGGTCCTGACCCGCACAAGCTCCGGATTTTTAGTGTATTTCTCAAATATATCGTCAAAGATTCCCGAATAATCCAGATTTTCCGGTATCGTAATTTTCAATTCCTTTCTCTCTGCCCTGCCTGACGGAAGCGATACCAGAAGGATGGTAATTCCGCCAGCCACCATCATTAAAATCAGAGCGGTTCCCAAATACCCCATTCCAGCGGCCAGCCCCAGAGCCATGGCCAGGAATATGCTTCCAATTTCCCTTGCATTGCCGGGCATGGACCTGAACCGCACCAGACTGAACGCCCCCATGACCGCCACTCCTGTTCCCAGGTTTCCGTTTACCAGCATGATCACGGTTTGGACCATGACAGGCAGCAGTACCAGGGTAAGAATGAAGCTTCTGGAATACCGGTTCCTGTATGTATGGACCACAGCCAGCACTGCCCCCAGCAGGACTGATGTAACGGTACAGAGCAAAAATTGTCCCATTGTAATACCGGCATTTACAGTTTCTGTCAATACACTATCAAGCACAGATTCTTCCTCCCTCCACAAACACGCCGTGATACAGGTACTCTTTATAATAGGCTCCGTATTTTGAGTAGGACACAGGAAAAAGCCCCATACCGGAAAACAGCCTGCTCATCCATAAAGGCATGGCTCCGGGAATTTTAACCTCCATCAGAATCTGGTTCTTATCCAGAAGCATTGTTCCATACACCCCGTTCTTCAGCTCCAGCCCGCTGCACCTGCAGCAGATATTCCGGTCAAAGGTAATCCTTAATTCCTCATTGTCCTTTCCGTAATATGCCACCCGCTCGTAGGCCACATAGGCCGCGGGTTTTAATTCATACCGATTCAGCACATAATCGATTTCCTTCAATATCTGGCTCTCCTCAGCCCACCGGATTCCATAATACAGATACTTTCTTGCCTGGCAAAGTGTCATGGGAATCCGGCGCTTGTATACCACCCCGTCAAACTTTTTCTTTAATTCCGCATATACCACGCTGTTGTCCGTCACCTTCCCATATGCCCTCAAACGCAGCTTTTCCTTATATTCCGGCTTCTCAATGGATTGCCTGACCAGCTCGTAATCCCGTGTGTCAAAGTAAATATTGGATAAGGTATGTTCCCCGTAATGATCTGCATTCATCTGTCGTTCCAGAACAGGTATCAGCGCATCGTGCTTTTTTTGGGTGAGCATATATTTTTTCTCATAGCGTTTAAATATTTCCTGAGTCATACGCATAGCCTCCTTCATCTTTTATGGCCTTTATCCTATCAGCCCAAGCTGAAACAGACCTTAAAAAAGTACGGAAAACCATGAGCTTTCTGTGAACGGTCCGGGGATTTTTTGTGAACTGACGGGAGATTTTCTATGAACTGACAGGGAATTTTCTGCAAACTGCCAAGATATTTCTATAAACATCCAGGATATTTCTAAACTGCCAAAATGTCCCAATAAGCCGTTCAATGCTTTTCATAAAACCATGCCCGGTTACGGACCATACAAATATATGCGAAAAATGGGGCCGGCACTTTCTCACCATGGTGCCTGATGAGAATGACCGCCTGGAACATATGTATGTGCCCGAATTCCACCCCCGTTCAAACGTTATCAGAAAGTCAGACACTGCTGGCAAAAGCAAAAAACGCCGCCGGTATCATCACCAATCCCGGCGGCTTTCCTCTCCCCTATCTTTCTACAGACTCCAGCTCAGACTTTTTCCCTGAAGCTCTGCCATGTGACGGTATATTCCTTTCTTCTCCATCAAATCCCCCGGTGTACCCTGCTCCGCCACATAACCATCCTTTAACACCACAATCCGGTCTGCTCCCGCCACAGTCCGCATCCGGTGCGCAATAATCAGCACAGTCTTATCCTTAACCAGATTGGATATGGCCTCCTGTACCAGAGTCTCATTTTCCACATCCAGCGACGCCGTGGCTTCGTCCATAAAATGTACCTCGTCCCCGCAACCCCTTGTAAACTCTGCGCTTAACGGCAGGCACATTTGTGTATTGTGTGCTTTGCAACAAAAAATAAAAGGCATAATCTCTATTTTAACCTTCCACCGCCTGATCCACTATGCTGGCTGAAGTATATAATTGATAATATATCCCCCGCTGCTTCATCAGTGTCTCATGGTTTCCTTCTTCCACAATACGGTTTTCTGAAAGTACCAGAATCCGGTCAGCTCCATGAATAGTGGTCAGCCGATGGGCGATTGTGAGTGTTGTTCTTCCTGCCGCCAGCTTATCCAGCGATTCAGCCACAAGATGTTCGCTCTCATTATCCAACGAGGCGGTGGCCTCGTCAAGTATTACAAGCTTTGGAGCTCGAAGCAGTACCCTGGCAATGCTGATCCGCTGCTTCTGTCCACCAGAAAGCTTCACCCCCCGTTCTCCCACATAAGTGTCATAGCCATCCTTTAATTCTTCGATAAATTCATGGGCGCCAGCCATTTTTGCAGCCCTGATGACTTCTTCCTGTGTCGCTTCTGGTTTCCCATATGCGATGTTTTCGTAAACACTGCCGGAAAAGAGATATACATCCTGCTGAACCACTCCTACATTACTTCGCAGGCTCTGGAGTGTTACCTTTTTAATATTCTGTCCATCCAGCAGGATTTCTCCCTCCGTAGGATCATAAAAGCGCGGGATAAGATTGCACAGTGTTGTTTTCCCGCCTCCTGACGGACCAACCAAGGCCACTTTTTCTCCCGGTTTTATCGTCAGGTTAATGTCGGAAAGCACCGGTGTGTGGTCGTCCGGATACTCAAAAGATACATGTTTAAAGGTGATTTCTCCCTCTACATTTTGAAGCGGCACCGCCCCTTCTTCATCAAAAATATCAACATTGGCATCCATCAGCTCTGTAAAACGTTCAATGCCGGTCATTCCTCTCTGGAACTGCTCTGCAAATTCTATAATACGGCGGATGGTTGCCAGCAGGGTTGTCACATATAACGTATATGCCACCAGATCTGCCGGTGCTATCAGTCCTTTTATCATGAAAATACCGCCAGCCACAATAACCACCACATACATGAGTCCGTCAAACATACGGATGGTATTCTGAAATGCAGCCATATACTTATAAGTCTGGCGCTTTATTTTCAGAAATTCCTGATTGTCACGGTTAAATTTTCCAATCTCCACATCTTCATTGGCGAAGGCCCGGACCACCTTATTTCCCAGCAGACTGTCCTCAATTCTGGCGTTCAGTTCGCCAATGTGATTTCTCTGATGCTTAAATGCCTTTTTAACCTGTATATTAAAGTAAGAACAGGATATTGCCATTACCGGAATCAGCACAAAGATGATTACCGTCAAAAGCAGATTAATTCGTGACAGAATCACAAAAGACACCACCGTCTTTAGAAATGCAATGAAAAATTCCTCCGGACAGTGATGTGCAAATTCCGTCACATCAAATAAATCACTGGTAATACGGGACATGATCTGCCCCACTTTTGTATTGTTAAAATAGTTATCCGACAGCTTCTGCAGATGTGCAAATGCATCCTCCCGCATATCCGTTTCAATGGCCGCTCCCATCACATGACCTGTATAGGCCATATAAAAACTGGCCAGGCCGTCAATAACTCGTAACAGGAAATAAAGCGCGCCGATTGTCACAATCGTGCGTATGGTCAGCGCGGACAAATCGGTCATTCCAATGTTCGTGATATAGCGCAGAATCAATGGCAGCACTAACTCACAGATGGTTGTGAGCGCGGCACAAAATAAATCCATTGTCATGATTCCTAAATATTTCCGGTAATATGGTGCAAATCGTTTCAGCAATGTACTCGTTTTCATCTCTTTTACTTTCGCATCCCTGCATATCATCTATATATTTCACCAATGTATAATCCAGCGCCTTCACTGACCTACACTATGTGATGTTTTCTAGTGTATCATAAAACCTCTTTTTTTTCCACCAGAAAAGCACAGCCTTTCGACTGTGCCGTTTATTCTTCTATGTTGTTTGTGATTATCCTGAACCGCAATATTATTCATCCCCCTCCTTTTAACGGTTTCAGGATATGTACCTGTTCATCTTTACAACTACCAGCAAATATATGCGATGCATGCCGGCTATGGGTTTTCATATTTTAAAGTCCACGGAGCAGATCCCTGTTTTTCCGTTCCAATGCTTTTTTTAGTTTTTCATTTTCCTTAACCAATTTCTCTTTCTCCTGCTGTGCGGCTCGCAACTGCTGGTGAAGTGCTTCTATTTCACTGTCCATAGCCATATCCAGTATTTTCTTTCTGGGATTACTCATACCTGCCTGCTGCTCCAGCGCTCGGTCCAGTTCTTTCCGCACAGTTGAATTTTTGTAGAAGAAGCCCCGTGAAAGTCCGGTCTTTTCCATCAATCTTGGGACTGTAAGCCTTTCTCCCTCATCCATCAGTTGAATAATTGCTTTCCTTGCCCGCTCAATTTTCTCATCGCTCACCCTTTTATTCAAGGCCAGCATCTTCTCGTATTTGCTCATATTCCGCCTCCCATCCGTCTAAATTCTGCAGGATAATCTCTGACAGCATATGCCTGACCTGCCGCGTTTCATCAGCCAGAACCTGATTGCTCATCTTTCTGTAATATTTTACATTTCGCACACCGCTGTGCCCTAGAAGCTTGGAGATTGTGAAATCGTCCAGGTGCATCTCCGTCAGCTTTACTCCATAGTAATGCCGATACATATGGCTTCCGAATCCGAATAACCGGCCATTATCATCCCTCAGATTTTTCTTGTGAATCATGGCCACTACCCTTATCTGGATTGTATTGTATTGCAAAGGTCTTGTTGGATCGTTGTCGTTTACAAAGACATATTTTGTTCGCCCATACCGCTCTCTTGTATAATCGATAGCCTTGTGTATTAAAGAAGCCAGTTCTTCACTGATTGGCTTCTCGTAGGTCTTGGTTTTCATCTGCCGTATTCTAATGATGGTTTCGCCTCTGTATTCATACAGGCAGTCTGTTTCCAGCGTTAAAGTATCAGATATCCGGGTACCCAGCATCTGGTGAATTATCATCGCCCTGGCAAACTGTTCATCCAGCTTTACAATACTGGCGTTAAGCCGCTTCAGTTCCCCGTCAGAATAAACCTTGAATTCTGCCCGTGGAGTGGGTGGTATATCACGGTTCAAAAACAGTCCTTCCAAATTCGGGTATGCACATATCTTCCCAATAGTTTCCAGAATACCCCTAAGCCGGTTCAGCTCTGTGTGGAAATGCTTTGTTGTGGTTTCTTCCGTTTTTAAAAATATCAGGTATTCCTCCATAACTTCCCGGTCTATATCCCGGCAGGATTTTACCCCTTTTTGTTTCTCGGACAGATATTTTGAGAATCGCCGCATAGCCGTCATTTCTCTTTGTACACATGATATTGCCTCGCCCTGCAGATTCAAATAAATCCCTCTTTTTAATTCTTTCCGCATCTCCGGCTGAAAAATCTTTGTAAAGTTTATCGTTTTGAAGTTCTTTACCAGATTTTTCTGTATCCGTATATCCAGTTTATCCAATTCCCAGATATCCTTCTCCTGCTCTACTATATTGTCTTGCTGTCCTAAAAATTCCAACACCCACTTCAGATAGCATACCAGTTTGGACTGCACCATACTTACATTGCCATATACGCCGTGGTTCTCATGCATTATGGCGATACCTTCTTCCAGCATCCAGCCCTTAAACTGCCGCAGCCATATTTCCATGCTTCGGTCATGAAAGCTACTTATCCGCCTGGCACGTTTCTGTAAAAAAGTACACATTTTGATGTAAAATTGACGCTCTCCATAAAGAGTGGACAGTACTACCTGGCTGGCCCTGTATTTAATAAAAGCCGCCATTTCCCGCTGCATAACCGGCGATGTTAGAAGCTGCAGGTCATAGTATGGATTTTGTGCCACATATTTTTTATCGGTTTCCGTAACTGTCTGATATAAATCATATAAATAGACTCTGTTTTCCATCCTCTCACTCCTTCCCCTTTTTTAAACTGGCTGCCAGACTGTTATGCTTACTGAAATATTCTTCATTTGCATTCGCCAGCTTCCTCGGCATATAATCAATATATTGGCGTGTCATTTCCTCATAAACATGTCCCAGGTAATCCCGCACCCCCTGCAGAGACACGCCGTTATCATAAAATAAGGTCGCTATACTGTGCCGGTAATCATGGGATTGAAACAGGTACTCCCCATTCTGAATACTGTTCTCAACGCAGCATTTCTGCATGTTGCTTCGGAAGGTACTGCTTTTATATGCTCCCCCCTTCTGATTCTGAAACACATAATCTGCCGGGCCTATCTCATACTTTTTTAAATACTCTTTCATCAATTTATACAGTGCGTCAGGAATAGGGATTCTTTTATAGCTTTTCATTTTTATCTGGTAAACTTGAATCCAAGCATCTCTCCCCTGTATGTAATAGGCATCCCCTTTCAGCGTACATACCTCACTGATTCGCAGGCCGATGCTCCACAGATGCAGATACATTAGGCGGGTTTTCTCTGGAAACCGATATAGCTTTTGCAAAATTTCGCGGGAAACCTCCAGTTCCACGCTCCTGTCCAGATGCTGGGGGACAGCTTTTTTCAGATAATAATCTGCACAGAACGGCACTTTTTCAATGTATCTTCGAGCCAGCAGAAAATCAAAGAAATGTTGGATACCCATAACCATTTTATTGAAAGTTGCGGCCTGTATCCTTCGTTCCTGCTGTTTTCTGAAATATGCGTCCATTTGTTCCGATGAAATGGCACATATATCTGCCATTTCATCCTGCATCAGCTCCACCAATAAGTTCTTCACATGATACATTTCTGAACGCAGATTCTTAATTGTCAGATTCGTAATTCCAAGCCCATAGCGCATATATTTTTTCAGCAGTTCACGATTCCTTTTATGTGTAACTTCTATAAAGGACAGCGTAACCACCGGGCTTGACAAATCGATTCGCTCCGGCTGGAAATGGAACCGTTCCAGGTACCATACATGGGCTTCCCAATGAATTTCCTCTGCCTGCAGAAATAGTATTTTTCGGCACAAATCCACGATACCAATGTTTTTTTCTGTTTCTTTCCCCGGTTTCAGCAAGTCCGCAAATCTTTGATATTGTTGAAGTTCCAGCAGCTCGATATCTTCAATCGCTTCCCCTGCACAAAAATCATAGAACATCTTTAAAGAATCTATATGCTTTCGTAACGTTTCACGGTCCTTGTCCTGTTCCAGCAAATAGTTCAGTACGCTGAACACCTGCCGTTTCATCTTTTCAGGAGCTTTCCTTCCAAAGTCCCAAGCGAGTTCATCCTTCCTTTGAGCCTTATCCAGTTTCCTGACCAGTTCCTGGTTCGGGTGGTAAGGCAGAAAAAATACCTGGTTCTCATATTTTAACTGTATCCTTCTGCTGTTTACCACGCGCATCTGGCTGTGTATGGAGTGTTGTTTAATCCTATCAAATGCCTTTTCGTATATGGAATAACAGGCCGGTTTAATCTGCCCCGTGAGGAACTGCCGAAACTCCCTCCTTAATGGATAATCCAGTTCAGAAATATGCCAGATTCCATATTCCATCATGAATATCTCCACTTTATTCCGATAGGTAGATTCTACCTCGCTACACTCTGCCAGTTCCGCCTCCAGTTGCTCCCGAAGCTGTTTTGTATCTTCCTTTAGTTCCAGCCGTAATAACTGGCTTGCTGGCATTTACCATCACCTCCGCTTCTATGGCACCCTTCCGATACCGTAATTTATGGAGTGTTTTGCATAAAATTCACGGCTTGCCTCTAGCAGTTTGTCATCCAGGATACCGAGGTATTTGATTGTAGTATCCAAATGCTTATGCCCCAGCGCCTGGCTGATTAACTCAAGAGGCCAGCCGGCATTCCACCTTGTGACTGCAAAATATCTCCTTAACATATGTGGCGTTAGTTCTACTCCTGTCTTTTTTTCCGCTCTTTCCAGCATGGCATAGACACTATCAGCATTCAGAGGCTGTCCCGCTGTCTTTCCTGAGATGTTAATGAATAAATATTTTCCATACTGTAGCAGTTCTCTGTACTCTGACAGGTAATGCATCAGAAAATCAAAGGCATCATCACTGATTTTTCCTTTCCGGTACTCTGCGTTCTTCGCACGGGCTTCATTCTCATTGTCGTCACGGAAATATACTCCTACCGTATGATTCTGGTAATCAATGTCCCGGCTATAATCCACGCCCAGGATTTCTCCGATACGGAATCCTGTTTCAGCAAGCAGCAGGATTAGTAATTGATCCCGGCTGTTGGTACATGCCTGCAAAGTCTCTATAATTTCTTCTTCACCTGCCGCCCGCACATTCCGTTCCTCGGCTTTCATATAACCTTTAAAGGATTGCGAACGCAGGGTCCGTTTTACACCGACTGCATTCGCCAGCGTAATCTGGTTATAAGACAGAACCCGGAGAGCCTGCACAAAATTACATTCTGTCAGAAAAAGATAGAACCTGAACACATCTTTTAAATATGCGTTGCAGGTTCCGTTATCCGTATCCCCTATTTGATTTTTTTCAGTATGGCGGCCATCTTTCAGCCAGTACAAAAACTGGGTAAAGTGACTGCTCTGTTCCTCATACTCCATTTCACACACCGTAGAAAAGTCCCATTCTTTTTCTGCCATATATTCCAGATAGTAGCAGAGAGAAAATGCATACCGCTTTACCGTGTTCGGAGATAGATTGGACTTAATCTTGTGCTTTAAATATTTACTGGGAAGCAAGGCGATTTCCAGTGTCTCGCAGTCCATGATATAAAAGTATTTTCTTGTTCCCTCTAGTGCTGTTTCTACCGTATATCGCTTCAACTTCCCTCGCCTCCTTTCCTAACGCCATACACAGTATACCGTGTTACGGCGTTCATAGCTATCACAAAGACCACTGAAAAACCACTGAATTTTCAGAGTGAAACCCAAGCATAACCAACAACAGCTCTCAGTCTGTCTCGTAGCTTCCGACAACGCTGACCGCCATTCCTAAAATTCAAGCCATGCCTTTTTCTCCCTTCTGTGGGCTGGACCACTTCCTATGGCCTAACCCATCATGAATTCTGCCATTGCCACTGCCTGATCTCCCTCGGCAAAGTATTGGTCTGCCACGGCCCTGTCCACCGCCAGAATTTCCCCGGCCGATTTCTCTCCCGTCTGGATGGGCGCCAGGTGGCTCAATATCATCCTGCTTCATCGCTTTTCGCCTCGCTTTCCTCTTAAAACATTGACAGGTTATACCGGCCTTCTGCCGGAGAATAGATTTCCAGACCATAGCTGCTGGCCAACGCCTGAAGCTGCGCCAATTGCAGGGACGAATGCGACAGGCAGTTCCGGCTTACGATCAGCAGAACAGCCACACCATCATTTTTCACAGCTGCTATAAAACGTAAAAATCCCTCCCTCTCCCAAAGCGGTTCCATCCCCATATCGCTGGAGCTGCCAACCGCCTCAAAACGCATCTGCTCCGAATAATCCATGAGGCTTTTAAACTGTTCCTTCAAAGCGCCATGTGTATCCTCCGGCGCATCTATGGAACAATAAATCCAAGCACGTTTTCCTTTTCCCATTTCTGTCCTCCTTATGGCTATATGTTTGAAGCGCTGTACTGCTCCAGTATGCCGTCCAGCCCAAAGCTGACCGCGATGGCGTTGTCCACATACTGCATAGTGACTGCATTCAACCGGCCTATGTATTCTTTCAACCGGGCGCGGTCAATGGTCCGCACCTGCTCCAGCAGAACCATCGAATTCTGGTGCAGCCCATGAAAGCTGCCATCCAGCTTGATGTGAGTAGGGAGCCGGTGCTTGCCGGATCTGCTGGTGATCGCCGCGGCAATCACGGTCGGGCTAAAGCGGTTCCCCATATCATTCTGGATGATCAGCACAGGACGCACACCGCCCTGCTCGGAGCCGATGACCGGCGTCAGGTCTGCATAAAAAATATCGCCTTTTTTAATATGCATAAAATAGTCCTCCTTTCATTTCATGACACAAGGACGGCGGCAGCCTCCATCGGCCGCGAACACCAGAAGATAAAGCAGCTTTTATTGGCTGCCACCGTAGTTTCTATCATGAAATCAAATCATTTGTTCTTCGTTTTCTCCTGCTCCTATTCGACACTACTTCCCGGAGCAGAGCGCCCTAATGCGCTCTATGGGCAGCAGGCACAGACCGGCCTCTGGTTGACGCCACTTAAGGTGTGGCGCAGGCCGTCATGGGATTCTCACCCCTCCGGGGATCTCCCGGAGCCGCCCTCATTGCGTGTTCCCGCGTCTGCGGGGCTGTGACTGGACGGAAGTATCATGGTAGGCTGTTCAGGTCATTGCGGGGCGGCTTACCATAGGCCGCATTTGGACGGACAGTTCTCGCTCGGCACCTTTGATGCTATCTTATTGACAGGCACTCTGACTGCCTGCAGGTGGTCTTGGCGTATCCTCCTTGCCGCTTTCCCTTTCGGGATGAACAGCTAACGTATCTGAGCTGCTGGATATGACTGCCGTGGAGGCAGTGTTTTTCAAGGATCAACAGGGAGAGATATTTTCCCCCTCACTTACTTCCACGTTGGCAGAGCATCTTGTACACCCTAAAATTGAAATCTTTTTAAATTTTTTTTGAGCTTGTCCAAAATGCGGTTTTTCTGTTTCTGGATAACATTGTGGAAAATGCCCCTCTCATCAGCGATTTCACGCACTGTGCGCTCCTCAAAATAGAGCTGCTCAATCAGTGTACGCTCATCCTCTGGGAGAAGGGATAGAGCTTTATGTAGCTGCTGATACTGGATGCTGCGGATTGCGATTTCTTCCACGCTGTCGGTTTCCTCCGCAAACTGCTCATCCTGCTCCAACAGCCGTTCATAGGAATCCTCACGGCTGGGGATGATGGTAACGGTCTGCCCATCCTGATCCACGATGGTTTGCTCCGCCTTGAGGTCATACTCTTGGTACTGCATTTTTCTTTCTGTGGTTTTCAGCACAGCGATGACTTCCTCGCTGGCCTCCGGATACAGCTTTCTGTAATCCGGGATTCGGTTTGGCTTTGCCATAGGCTTGTCCTCCTTCATTTTCAAGTGCGATGAAAACGAAGGACAAGCGGTGGACTACGACACCGCAGCGGCTGGTACTCTGGAATGGAGCGGGGAGTTTTCACTGTGACTCTTTCGAATGGCGGCTTTTTCAGTATATATTTTGCAATGATGAAAAATAAAAGTTTTACCAAACCAAAAAAGACTGCACTTCCCTTGACAAGAAGTACAGTCCAATATGGAATGCCATACTTATATTTTTCCCGTTTGTTTCCCTGTACTCTGACAGTCATCCAATCAAGTTGTTTGACAACTCACGTTATCTCTTTTTTCAGAAGCAAAAACTACGTTCTGCATAGCTTGCATTACATGGAATACTGCCGTGGCTTCCCGTTTCTGTCTAATTACACAAAAGTGAGAGGATAGGATTTTAAGAATGGGGATGCAATTTGATGCCTGTAAGTATAACAAGCTAAACTTCGCTCCCGGCTTGCTGTTCAAAACTTTGGGACAGTACACGCAAAGCAGGACGCTAGATTTCTGGCAGTCATTCTGCGCCTCATGAAGTCTCTGTTTGTCATTGTCAACTGTCAATATCCATCGTTTCATGTGCGTCCCCCTTTTCCAGACAAAAGCAAAAACCGTCGTCACATAAGTAGACGGCGGCCTTGCCAACTAATTTTTAATATGGATTTGTTCTCTCTGACTTTTCCTTGCTGCATTGCCATAATGCACTCTTTAAAGCTCACTTGCAACAGAAGAACTCTGTCTCAAAATACTCATGGTGAGACTGTGTAACCCCCCACTAATTGATTTGTTATTTTACAAACATTTGCATATCATTAAAATAAATTTCAACAGGTAAACTGCTAATAAATTTCAACATATCCCTTAATGCCTTCCTCTGAATCCGCTTTAATGTTCGTTCTGATTTTCCATTATTGTTCCCATACTTTTCTGAAAATAATTTTGTAGTTTCCACCCATGTATGATGGCATACCAAATGAGTATCAATTACGAAGTTCTCCACCTCACTCAATATAGCCATAGCATCCATAATAATCTCAACTTGAAATGACCATTTATCGTATTTCTCTAATGTGTCCTCATCGTAACGAATATCTAAGCAGCTCTTTAAAATTCCAACCCGTGTTTTTGTTGTGTGAAAATCACATAATATTTCTTTTAACTCTGCTTCCGTCATCATCCTCATCCTATTCCTTCCCATATATTATTTATGGCAGCAGTAGCTGATAGACAGCCCCGTCTATTCTTTACAGTAATAAACACTAATCTGGAAATTATTTCTACAAGGAATCTTATATTGACACCATATTGGCACTTTTACCGGCACCATATTGACACTTACCAACTAAGTGAAAAAATAGTATAGTAATCTTATCCGTCAGACAAAAAAATATATATGGAGTAGTTTCTATATTCCTCATTTATTCCTTTTTATAAAATAAAAAGGAGTAAAAATGGAAGACTCTGTATCATTACTTATCAATAAGTTTTTAGATACCGGAAACGAAAAATATTTTGAGCAATTATTAGAGCGCTTTTCACCGTTACTCAAAGCCTACGCACGGAAGCTATACTATCTTGATTATGAAGATAGCCTTCAGGAATTGAGCATTTCATTATTTGAAGCCATTAGCAAGATGAAAACCATAGATAATGAATATGCCTGTATTTCTTACATAAAGAAGTCGATTATACATAAATTTACAAAGTTATACCATTTAAGTGTAGATACCCAACAGAATCAGGCAGACAGTTTCAGTTTAGACTGTGATAGCAATATTATTATTTCGCCGGAATATGAAACGGAACACTGCATATCTCATACCGATTTGATAAACAGTTTAAAAACGAAGACTCCGATGGAGCGTAATATAATATTTTTGATTATGCAGGGATATAGTGATGAGGAAATTGGAGAAAAATTAGGATACACCCGGCAATATATTAACCGCAAAAAGAAAAAAATATTACATACCGACGGTTCTCAATAAACCGCCGATGGCGGCTTATTGAGATTGTTCATTCACTCCATTGGTATATAGAGCGTAAAGATTGTCGAGTTTGCTATTGATTTCGTTTACAATCATAAGTTTATCAGATAGCTCTAGCAATAGCTGCTGATATTCTTTCTCCCTGGTATTCTGAAGTTCATCCAGCTTATCATTCTTCTTGATTGTGTATAATAGCAAAAAGACAAATAGCACAGCCCATATCCCCTGGGATTGTATTAATTGAATTATAATTTCTTCCAATTTTATATGACCTCCTCTCTATACATAGATTAAATAAGTTTAAAAACACAAATATAGAAACTAAACATTATATAATTTTTTATAAGCACAACTAATAGTACTATTTATAATATCAATGGTTATTTCAATAAAAAGTGCAACTTCTGTATACTTTAAAATAATACCAAGAGTAATATTTTAATAACCGAACAGGAGTTGTACAATAATGGACAAGAAAGCATTTGGAAAAGAATTACAAAAGTACAGAGAACAGGCAGGCTATAGCCAAGAAACTTTAGCTGAATGTGTTGGATGTAGTTCTATTTTTATTTCGTATATTGAACGTGGGGTAAAATCTCCCAGTCTGAATACCCTAATCAGTATATCAAATACTTTAAACGTATCGGTAGATATTCTTTTAGGAAAGGAACTGAAAAAATATAGCTCGGAAAAATTAAAACACATCGAAAAACGCTTAACCCCCTTACCAGAGCAAGAACAGCAGAGAATCCTAGATATTATGGATTCGGCCATCACCATTGAACTGGATTACTATAGTAAAAGGGGGTAAGAGAAGATGTTGATTTTAGTATTTGATACCCAACAGGAACGCGATAAATTTGTTGCTATATATGAAGCTTACGGAAAAACAATTTATTATACATTAAAACGCTATTCCCTGGATGAATATACCATAGAAGATTTGTCTCAGGAAATATACATTATACTGGCTGATCATTTGGACGATATTGATATGGGCAATACTAAAAGGACACAAAATTACATCATTACCATAACCCGGAACTACTGCTCAAATTATTTGCGAGGCCGTAATAAAAGACAGGAGGAATCATTGGAAGACCAGCCTTATCTACACACAGATTCAGATGATACTTTAGAGTACATTATCAATAAAGAGCAAATCCACCGATTATCCGATGAAATACAAAAATTGGATGACATCTACAAAGCTGTACTGGAACTGAAGTATATGAATGGCTTCAAAGACGAAGAAATCGCTTCGATTTTAAATATCAAGAAAAAGACTGTTGAAATGAGGCTTTATCGAGCAAGAATAATGTTACGAAAACAATTGGAGGCGCTGGAAGATGTATAATAATCTTAATGATGAGATTTGGGAGTCCTTACTGAAAGCTGCTGTTGAGGAAAACTGTCTAAATCAAATAAAAGACTACCCACCAATAGATGAAATAAACAAAATTATCTTACCCAAACACTATGACCTGATTATGCGGAGGCTAATTAAACGCTATCGTTTTCAGTCCAAAGCAAAGGCTATTTTAAAATCCAGTCGTAAAGTTGCTTCTTGGATTATTATTGCCATGGGAATAAGTTTTGCATTGCTGTTACAGTCTGATGAGGTGAGAGCAGCCTGCCGTAATGTAATCACCTATGTGTATGAAAAATATATTCGATTTGATTATGAGCCGACCTCCAACAATGAAGCGGTTCCTGTTGAATTTGGCTTTCTACCGGAAGGCTTTCATATGGCGCAATCATTTTCCAATGAAAGAGAAGCATATGTCAAATTTGAAAATGATATTGGAGAAACCATCAAATTATCTTATTATTTTCAAAACAGAACCACTCAAGTTGATAACGAACACTATTTAATCAGTGAAATCAGCATAGGACATTATTCCGGAACATTTTTTGAATCTCAAAATAGCGCATATGATAATTGTATAGTCTGGAATACGGAAAATAGATATTATTTTCTTCAATCCTCTTTAGATAAGGATATCTTGATAAAAATTGCAGAAAATATAAATTAGTTTGTAGAAGAAAAGTAGGAAAATGTGTTTATAAATAGTGACAATACATTTTGAAAGGAGATTTACTATGAAAATCAAACACTTTATTCCTCTTTCCATGGCTGCAATAACCATTATGACAGCCACCATACCCGTAACAACTGCGTTAGCAAGTACGGGCAATGACTATGCGACTGTTTCTAAAACTGATGACAGAACCGTAACCCCTCGTTATCGTTATGTACTGTCAATTGACACTGGTGTGTATCCAAGCGCCTCCGGTACTGAGTATGATTTAAATATACAGGGACCTAATCTTGTCTCTGTATCCGGTACAGCAGTTTTATACAAGCAGACAGCATCCGGAACATATACGAAAATCGATTCAGAATCCCTTCGATTAGAGGGCAATGACATCTGGTATACTGGTTATCTGAAATCCAGTGGCTCTGGTAAATACAAAATAGAATTTACAGGTACGGCGTATGCGGCTGACGGGTCAGAACCCATCAGTATCCGTAATTATGGTTCTTATTAAACAGAATATAGCGTTAACATAAAAATCATAACCCATTTTATTTTATAATAACGGAAAATCATCTTTAAAAGGGCGGCTCTCTAAATTACGAGACCGCCCTTTTCATACTTAATGTAGGTATAAAACCAGATTACATATTCACAAATTATAAACCGCTCCATGACCCAGATCTGGAGCATAATGGTATCGTAATTTAAGACACTTTCCGAGACATTTTATAATGAATCTGATA
>OLQF01000746.1_pt1 | contig 20344 bp, 17 predicted proteins | sample 1643171 | NCBI WGS metagenome assembly OLQF01 (sample SAMEA3136702, study PRJEB25190) | human gut metagenome | reverse complement strand
GAATCACTTTCTTACGTACTGTGCAGTAAATGCACAGTACTGTGTGAACAGTAACGGACTGTTATCGTTTTCATAAAAAAATGAAAAAGGGCGCTTGATTTCTCAAGCGCCCTAATGTATAATTTACTCAGAAAGGTGGTCGGAAACGAAGTTCCGATTGCCCTCAGTAGTTTAATAATTTATTAAAGAAATAGCATCTTACTTTCTGAGGGTGAGGATGCTATTTCTTTTTGTCAATATGATTGTCTATGTAAGACAAAGCCGCGAAAACAACAAGTAAAAGTGTAAGAACTTCTATTGTGTTCATAGGGCATCCCTCCTTTAAGATTAGAGGGCATCTGACATCGGAAAATCGCATCCGCTTTCTTTTTAATTATACGAGAAGATTATATCAGACAGCAGACAGATATTCAATAATAAAAACGTTACCGGGCGAAAAATAGTTATTTCAAAAAAACGGACTATGTGGTATAATCTTATGCTGAGGTATCTAATGTATACGACAAAAAGAGTGTTGAGAATAGTGAAAGGCAGGAACCCTTGAAAAGCAAGGTTTTCCAGACAGGTATAAGTAAAAATGAAATTAGGTATTGTAGGACTTCCCAATGTAGGAAAAAGTACGTTGTTCAATTCCCTGACCAAGGCTGGTGCGGAATCGGCCAATTATCCCTTCTGTACCATTGATCCCAATGTAGGAATCGTAACGGTGCCTGATGAGCGGCTGAAGCTGCTGGGAGATATGTATCATTCCAAAAAAGTGACTCCTGCAGTGATTGAATTCGTGGACATCGCCGGTCTGGTAAAGGGTGCCTCCAAAGGGGAGGGATTGGGAAATCAGTTCCTCAGTAACATCAGGGAAGTGGACGCTATTGTTCATGTGGTGCGCTGCTTTGAGGATCCCAACGTAGTCCATGTAGATGGGACCATCAATCCTCTGCGCGATATTGAGACGATTAATCTGGAACTGATTTTTTCTGATATTGAAATTCTGGAAAGAAGAATTGCCAAAGTAGGCAAGCAGGCCAGAATGGATAAAACGGCTGCCAAGGAAGCGGCGCTTCTGGAACGGGTGAAGGCTCTGCTGGAGGATGGAAAGCTGGCGATGGCCTTCCAGCCGGAGGATGAGGACGAAGAGGTGATTTTTGCCTCCCTGAATCTGCTTACTGCCAAACCGGTTATTTATGCGGCCAATGTTTCCGAGGAGGACCTGGCAGATGACGGCGCACAGAATGCCGGCGTGGCTGAGGTGAGGAAATATGCGGCAGAAAGCGGAAGCGAGGTTTTCGTTATCTGCGCACAGATAGAAGAGGAGATCTCCGAACTGGAGGATGACGAAAAGGAGATGTTCCTGGAGGATTTGGGCCTGAAGGAATCCGGTCTGGACAAGCTGGTTAAGGCGAGCTATCATCTTCTGGGACTCATCAGCTTCCTGACCTCCGGTGAGGATGAGACAAGGGCCTGGACGATTAAAATCGGTACGAAAGCACCTCAGGCAGCGGGTAAGATACATACCGATTTTGAAAGAGGTTTTATCAAGGCCGAGGTGGTAAATTACAAGGATCTTTTAGAGCAGGGCTCTCTGGCAGCGGCCAGGGAAAAAGGCCTGGTCCGCATGGAAGGCAAGGATTATGTGGTACAGGATGGGGATACGATTCTGTTCCGCTTCAATGTATAAGATAATCAGCTGGAGAAAACGGCCGGGAAATAAAAAACGAATGAAAGTATAAAACATTAACAGTTCAGTAATCGGAGCTGTTACAGCCATCAGAACGGTTATTATATTAAAAGCGCCGCCCGGAAACGGGAGGCGCTTTTGGCGATCATCTTCGTCATATATACTTCTACACTTGGAATGCCTCCTCAGCCTTCCACCGTTGTTCCCATCCTCCGTCTCCACCAGTCCTGCGTTGCGGCAAGGAGAATGCACAGCCCCTGTTCCGCAGCCATCAGAAGCAGTGCGGCAGCAGACTCTATAAGAAAACTTCCCCAGTTCAGAGGGATATTGTACATCAGCATTTCCAGAAAATAAATGAGTATGCACCAGCAAAAAAGCAGCAGCCATTTGCGCAGGGCGAATTTCGTTTTTTCATCCGTTCTTTTTCCAGCTCCTGAAATGTCATGCTTATACCTCCTGTGTACACAGATATGCCTGCGATACTGCATTAATTAATAGTTTGAAAGCGCCCTTCTAAGGTGCAGATCCTGAGAACTGAAATGCTGCCTTCAAACCGTTTCTCCATATTTCTCCAACAGATCTCGGATGCGGAATTTCCCTGTGAGCAGGGCTTCTATTTCGGCACCGGCGCCATTTTCCAGGGCATCCATCTCCCAGAAAAACTGCCGCTCCTCCGACACGAAGCCGATTTTCTGCACGGCAGCCGCTGTGTCCGCGGCGTCCAGCGTACGAACAGAAGATGCCGGCTCATCCATCAGAAAAAGGCGGGCATTGTGGGACAGGGCAAAAGCAAACTGAAACCGCATCTTAAATCCCGTGGAGAGCAGGCCGAGCTTCCGGTTCGGCGGCAGCTCAAATCTTTCGCACAGCTCCAGAAACAGCGATTCGTTAAAATGATGATACAGCCTGCCATATAGCCGGGCATTTTCCAGCCCTGACAGCCCCTTCTCATACATCATCTCATCCAGGACCAGTCCCGGCCGGTCCTTGGCTTCCCTTTCCTGAGTATCCATATCATAACCGCAAACGGTTACCTGGCCGCCGTTCTTATCATACAGATTCAGGATGGTGTGGAGTAAAGTGGTTTTCCCGGCTCCATTGACGCCTACCAGCCCTGCGATGTGGCCGGGCTCCACCCGGAAGGAAATCTGATTCAGATGCAGTGTCCCCAGGCGTTTTTCCAATCCGCTGACCTCCAATAATGGCTCCATGGCTCTCCTCCCAACTGTTTATATTGATATATACAGCATATATATAGCCGGAGGCCATGCCAATCCATAAGACGAAAATAAAAACAGCCCTTTTTCATCCCGGTTCATACAGCTTTGAACCACCCGGCCCACTTTTTTATGGAAAACAGTAAAAAATATGGGATGACGCCCCACTGTGGTAAATTATGGTAAAAGGGAAAGCGTCAGGAGAAAGAAAAACCAATATATTGTATATGGTACAAAAACAAAACACAACATGTGGAAAACAGTGTAAAATGCAGTTTTTTGTGGGTTCGGCAAGACGTACTTTTTTAGGGGAAGGGGTTGATTTTGCTTGCAAAATACCTTAAGTTATACTAAAATCATATTTAAAGTGGTGGAAAGTGGTACGAAGTGGTAGGAAGTGGTGAGTTATCCGCACAGGCGGGGCAGGATTGCATATCTGCCGCGCAGACTATAAGAAAATGCGGCACCGCTTTTATTCAGAACTGATACATGCAGGGAGGCAGCTTCGGCAGTGTTTTCCGTGACAGGCCACTTTTAAGGCGGTGATTGTCATGTTCATGGGAGAGTACAATCATACAATTGATGCGAAAGGCAGGCTGATCATACCTTCAAAATTCCGCGAGAGCTTGGGTGAGGAATTCGTAATTACGAAAGGTTTGGACGGCTGCTTATTTGTGTATGACAATCAGGAATGGAACGCCTTTGAGGAGAAGCTGAAGGCTTTGCCTCTGAATAAGAAGGATAACCGTCAGTTTGTCAGGTTTTTCCTTGCGGGCGCTGCCCAGGTGGAAGTGGACAAGCAGGGGAGGATACTGGTTCCCGGGAATCTGCGCGATTTTGCGGAGCTGGAAAAGGATGTGGTACTGGTCGGCGTGGCCAGCCGCATTGAGATCTGGAGCAAAGCAAGATGGGAAGGTATCACAGAGGATGAGGACGAGGCAATGGAAGACATTGCGGAACGTATGGCAGATCTGGGGCTTGGCATATAACGGAAAGGTGACGGCGGAATGGAGTTTGCACACAAGTCTGTACTTTTGGACGAGACAATAGAAGGACTGAAGATAAAACCTGACGGGATTTACCTGGACGGCACGCTTGGCGGCGGCGGACACAGCAGCGAAATCTGCAGAAGGCTTTCAGGAGGGCGCCTGATCGGAATCGATCAGGACGCGGAAGCCATTGCGGCTGCCACCGAAAGGCTGGAGCCTTTCCGGGAAAAGGTGACTCTCGTCAGGGATAATTATTGCAATGCACCGGCTGTGGTGAAAAGCCTGGGGCTTGAAGGCGTTGACGGAATCGTACTGGATTTGGGCGTTTCCTCTTATCAGCTGGACAATGTGGAACGGGGCTTTTCATACAGATACGACACGGCCCTGGACATGAGAATGGATACGAGACAGTCCCTTTCCGCAAAAGAGATTGTCAATGAATACCCGGAGCGGGAGCTTTACCGGATCATCCGCGATTACGGCGAGGATCAGTTTGCCAAGAACATCGCCAAGCACATCGCGGCGGCAAGAAAGGACAGGCCCATCGAAACGACCGGGGAGCTGAATGAGCTGATTAAAGCGGCAATCCCCGCAAAGATGCGGGCGAATGGAGGACACCCCTCCAAACGGACGTTTCAGGCCATCCGCATTGAGTGCAACCACGAGCTAGACGTGCTCAAGAACTCGCTGGATGAGCTGATTGGTCTGCTGAATCCGGGAGGCCGCATTTGTATAATTACCTTTCATTCCCTGGAGGACCGCATAGTGAAGTCGGCCTTCCGTAAAAATGAGAATCCCTGCACCTGCCCACCGGATTTCCCGGTATGTGTGTGCGGAAAGGAATCCCAGGGAAAGGTAATCACAAGAAAACCCATACTGCCCGGCGCACAGGAGCTGGAAACCAATTCCCGTTCCAAGAGCGCAAAGCTGAGGATATTTGAAAAGAAGGAGTAGTTAATCAAAGCATAGCTGCCGGTACGGTGCGCAGCTATGAGTAAAGGAGAATTGCCATGGCACAGACAGGAAAAAGCAGACAATACAGAAGCACTGGAAAAAGCGAATACAGAAGATCAGACAGCCGCAGTGCATATGTGGCAGGCAATACGGTAAGAAAGCTGGACGTAGTTGAAGAGATACATAAGCCCCGGAAGCAGGAGCTGAGCCATGCGGTAAAGAAGAACAGGGACAAGGCCGTTTACATGAATCTGGGCTATGTGCTGTTTTTGAGCGCCTCCCTGCTTGTGGCGGGCATTGTTTTGATTGGATATATCCGTCTGCAGTCGGAGATTACCGCAAGCGTAAAGCACATTGCGGCGATGGAAAGCACGCTGAACAGCCTGAAGGTATCCAATGATGAAGAATACAGCAGAATCGAAAGCTCTGTTGATTTGGATGAAATCCGCAGAATCGCCATTACGGAGCTGGGGATGACATATCCGAATCAGGACCAGATTGTAACGATTCCCGATGAAGGCAGCGATTATGTAAGACAGCTTGCAGACATTGATGATTAAATTGCGGCTGAACCTGCGGTTGTTGGGATATTTGGCGGCTGCAGGACAGTTACATTAAAAGTGGGTGACAGTTTGGACAGAAACAGACAGAACGGCGACAGAAAAGAAGCGCAGAATACAAACAGATTTACAACGAAAATGCAAAAGAAGCTGGTAGTACTGTATTTCCTGGTATTACTGGCTTTTGCAGGATTAAGCGCCAGATTGGTCCTGATCAACCGGGACAACGGCGAGCAGTATAAAAAGCAGGTCCTTTCCCAGCAGCAGTATACCAGCCGGACGATTCCCTTCAAGCGGGGGGAAATCCTGGATTCCAAGGGAACGAAGCTGGCAGTGAGTGAGAAGGTGTATAACCTGATTCTGGACTGTAAGCTGATGAATGAAAAAGAAGAATATGTGGAGGGCACCATAGCGGCGCTGGCCCAGTGCTTTGACGTGGATGAATCGGAAATCCGCAAATACAGTTCGGATAATCCCACCTCCCAATACCATATACTGAAGAAACAGCTGACCTATGATGAAATCGCGCCTTTCCAGGAGCTTGTAAACAATGAAGAGACGGGAAAGTATATCCAGGGCGTCTGGTTTGAAGAGGAGTACCGGCGGGTATATCCCAACAATACACTGGCCAGTGACGTCATCGGCTTTACCACCAAGGACAATGTGGGAAATTACGGGCTGGAGGCATACTATAACGATATTCTCAGCGGGGTAAACGGCAGGGAATACGGCTACATGAACGACGATTCCAACCTGGAGAGGACCACCAAGGCGGCGGTGGACGGCTATAACCTGGTTTCCACCCTGGATGCCAACATCCAGGGCATCGTGGAGCGCAAGCTGCAGGAATACAATGATACCTATAAGAATGCGGCCAGAGAAGGAAACGGCGCCTATAATACCGGCTGTATCATCATGGATGTAAATAACGGAAATGTGCTGGCCATGGCCAGCTATCCTTTTTACAATCTGAATGAACCTAGAAATACGGACATGCTGCTGGGGCAGAACGTAATCAATGAAAAAGCGGAGCTCCAGGAGACTGTAATTAATGAAGAAACACTTGCTTCCATGGATGAGGATACCCTGTACCGCCAGCTGAACGCGCTGTGGAAGAATTACTGTATTTCCAGTACCTTTGAGCCCGGTTCCACAATGAAGCCCTTTACCGTGGCGGCCGGACTGGAAAGCGGCAAAATGACAGGAAACGAAACCTACCAGTGCAACGGCAGCCTGACAGTTGTTGAAGGCCAGAAGCCCATCAAATGCCACAGCTACCGGGTGGGAGGAGACGGCATTGTGAGTGTGGCCGGCGCGGTGGAGCGTTCCTGTAATGTGGCCCTGATGAAGATGGGGCAGACAATTGGAAAAACCACATTTTTGAAATACATGCAGGATTTTAACTTCGGGCTGAAGACCAACATAGATTTGTACGGAGAAGCCAGGACGGCCTCCCTTGTATTTACGGAGGATTCCATGGGGCCCATGGAGCTGGCAACGGCATCCTTCGGCCAGGGCTTCAACGTGACCATGATCCAGATGGCGGCCGGCTTCAGCTCCCTGATAAACGGAGGCTACTATTATGAGCCTCATATGGTAAGCAAGATCACCGCTTCGGACGGTTCGGTGGTGCAGAATATTGAACCCCGTCTTTTAAAGCAGACCGTATCCGAATCAACCTCTGCCAAAATACGTGATTACTGCGTGGATGTTGTGATGGGGGAACACGGCACCGGCCATACGGCAAGACCGGCCGGCTACATCATCGGCGGAAAGACCGGCACGGCGGAGACACAGCCCAGAGGAAACAGGCAGTACGTGGTTTCCTTCATTGGCTTTGCACCTGCGGATGATCCGCAGATCGCCATCTATGTGGTAGTGGACCGTCCCAATTCCGATAAACAGGACGATGCCAAGTATGCCACGAGAATTGTGCGCAGCATTTTAACAGAGGTTCTTCCTTATATGGATATTTTCATGACGGAGCCTCTTTCCGAGGCTGAGCAGAAGGAACTGGAAGAACAGCAGATCGCATATAAGCAGCAGCTGATGACCTCCGTGAGCGGAAATGACGTGAGCGGCAACGATATCAGCGGCAATGATGCGGGAGGAGACGGCACGCCGGCGGCCGGGGAAAATGGAGAAGGCACCGGGGAAAATACGGGAGGAAACCAGGATAATCCGGACAAGCCCAAGATAGATATTGATCCGGATACCGGATATGGAGTACTTCCTGATGGAACCAAGGTGGATCCCGTTACGGGAGAAGCCATTGATGAAGATACACCGCTGGATCTTCCGGAACCTAATCTGCCGCTTGACGGAACCCAGGGCGGAGAGGACGGAGGCGATTCTCCTTTTTAAGCCGGAGCCAGGGAAAATATCCGGGTGGGTATTGCGGAAATTTTCCTTAAAGTACGGAGCCCGGCCGGGAACTCTTTTATACATAAGAAGAGCAAAATGGGAATAACCTCATAAATCCGGTAATAGATTGTATCAATTACCGCTTTATGAGGTTTTCCAATGGAAGAGAAAAACAAAACATTCCACAGAAAGAAAACAGTCTGGGCCTTTGTGCTCTGCCTGGCCGCCTTTCTGGGCCTGACCGGAAGGCTGGTCTATCTGATGGTATATCAGTCCTCCTACTATACACAGGCGGCCCAGGAGCTTCACCAGAGGGAAAGAAACATCAAGGCCAAGCGGGGGAGAATAATAGATGCCACAGGAACGGTGCTGGCGGATAACAGGACGGTATGTAATATTTCCGTTATCCACAACCAGATTACGGATCCGGACAAAGTGGTGGAGGTGCTTTCCCGGGAGCTGGGGCTTGAAGAGGAATATGTCAGAAAGCGCGTGGAAAAATACACCGCCATAGAAAAAATAAAGAGCAATGTGGACAAAGCGGTAGGGGATGTTATCCGTGATTACCAGCTGGACGGCGTCAAGGTGGATGAGGACTATAAGAGGTATTATCCCTTTGACAGCCTTGCTTCCAAGGTCCTGGGCTTTACAGGAGGCGACAACCAGGGAATTGTGGGGTTGGAGGTCAAGTATGACGAATATCTCCAGGGAGAACCGGGAACGATCCTGACGGTGACCGATGCAAGAGGAGTGGAGGTTACGCAGGAGGGGGAGGACCGGGTGGAGCCGGTGAACGGCGACGACCTGCATATCAGCCTGGATGTGAATATTGAGCAGTATGCCACGCAGCTGGCTTACCAGGCGCTGGCGGCCAAGGAGGCGGAAAGCGTTTCCATTCTGGTAATGAAGCCGGATAACGGCGAAATCCTGGCCATGGTCAATGTGCCGGAATTTAACCTGAATGATCCTTTTACCCTTCCGGAGGGAACGGTGACGGAAGGGCTTTCGGAGGAGGAAAAACAGAACCTGCTGAACCGGATGTGGAGGAACGGCTGTATCAACGATACCTATGAGCCGGGATCCATTTTCAAGATAATCACCGCTGCCGCCGGACTGGAGGAGGGCGTGGTGACCATGGAAGACAATTTCAGCTGCCCCGGTTATATTATGGTGGAGGATCGCAGGATCCGGTGCCATAAAACCTCAGGTCACGGGGCAGAAAACTTTGTCCAGGCTACCATGAACTCCTGCAACCCCGTATTCGTTACGGTGGGGCTGAGGCTGGGAGCGGACAAATACTACAGATATTTTAACCAGTTCGGGCTTCTTACCAAAACAAATGTGGATTTGCCGGGAGAGGCCGGGACTATCATGCACAAGCCTGAAAACATCGGTCTGGTGGAGCTGGCGACCATATCCTTTGGCCAGTCCTTCCAGATAACGCCCATTCAGCTGGCAACCACGGTTTCCTCGCTGATTAACGGCGGCAACCGCATTACGCCCCATTTCGGCGTAAGGACGGTGGATGAAACGGGCAATGTGACGAATACCTTCGAATATCCCGTCACCACGGGAATCGTATCGGAGGATACCTGCGAAAAACTGCGTTATATGCTGGAACAGGTAGTGGAAAACGGAGGTGGTAAGAACGGATATGTGGAAGGCTACAGGGTGGGAGGCAAGACGGCGACGAGCCAGACCCTGCCCAGAGGTACGGGACGCTATATTGCCTCGTTCCTTGGATTTGCCCCGGCCGATGATCCGAAGGTGCTTGCCATGGCCATTATTACCAACCCTCAGGGGGTATATTATGGAGGACAGGTGTCCGCGCCGATTGTCCGCCAGCTCTTTGAGAACATCCTTCCTTACCTGGAAAAAATGGACTACAGCATAGATGGGCAGCAGGCAAATTGAAAGGAAAGGCTGACTGAACAGTCACGGGAAAGGTCAAATGAGTTTATCCGTTTGTCTTCCGGTTCTCATCTCGTTTCTTGTAAGCGTGTTTCTGGGACCGGTAATCATACCTTTTCTAAAGAGACTTAAGGCTGGGCAGACCGTCAGAGATGAAGGGCCCAAAAGCCATTTGAAAAAGAACGGAACGCCGACGATGGGAGGAATCCTGATATTGTCGGCCATGATAGTAACCTCCCTTTTTTATATGGAGGATTATCCGGAAATCAAGCCCATTCTCCTGATGACTCTGGGGTTTGGGCTGATCGGGTTCCTGGATGATTACATAAAGGTAATCCTGAAGCGTTCCATGGGGCTTACCCCAATACAAAAGATGGCGGGGCAGCTGGTAGTGACAGGCCTTTTTGCCTATTACCTGTTAAAATGCACGGACATCAGCCTGGCGGCGAAGATTCCCTTTATGCCGGGGAAAGAGCTGGATTTGGGCTGGCTGAATATCCCCCTTTTATTTTTTATCGTCATTGGAACGGTGAACGGCGCCAATTTCACCGACGGCCTGGACGGCCTGGCAGCCAGTGTCACGGTGCTGGCGGCAAGCTTCCTTTCGGCGGCGGCCATAGGTACGGGGACGAGAATCGAACCTGTCACCTGCGCTGTTGCGGGGGCGCTGCTGGGATTTCTGCTGTTTAATGTGTATCCTGCCAGCGTTTTCATGGGGGATACCGGTTCCCTGGCGCTGGGGGGCTTTGTGGCGGCGGCCGCCTATATGATGCAGCTTCAGCTGTTTATACCGATTATCGGGTTTATTTATCTTATCGAGGTGGTTTCCGTAATCCTCCAGGTGCTTTTTTTCAAGCTGACCGGAGGGCGGCGGCTCTTCCGGATGGCGCCCCTGCATCATCATTTTGAGCTGGGGGGCTGGTCGGAAACAAGGATTGTGGCGTTTTTTTCTGTCGTTACGGCTATCCTTTGCCTGGTGGCGCTTATCGCCATATAAAAGGCGGGAAGAAGTTCTAAGGCAGCAAAGGACGCTGCCTAAGAACTTCTATGTCCCGCCTGGAAGAATGGCGGGGGGCCATTCTTCCGGGGGCTTGGAGTGCGGGAGAAAGGGCGAGAGGAAAGGGCGGGAAGCGGTTGGGGAAGAGTTGAGTATGTTTGGAGAGTGGGGGTATGGGGGATATATTGTTAGCTTGATGGTGTATGGGTTTGGGATGGAGTGGGAATTTTGACTTTGTCTGCTGCGGCGGGCGGATGGGAGTGGAGATGAATATAGAAGGAAAAAAGGTTTTGATTGTAGGGACGGGGAAGAGCGGGATTGCTGCTGCGGCGCTGCTTTCTCAGGTGGGGGCGGTGCCTGTCCTTTTTGATGAAAATGAAGGTACGGATAAGAGGGAAGTGGAGAAGAAGCTGCCGGAGGGGGTACGTGCGGAGGTTATTACGGGAAAGCTTCCGGATCAGGCTGCGGATGAGGCGCAGCTTCTGGTGCTCAGCCCCGGTGTTCCGGTGGATACGCCTTTTGTGGAGAAGTTCAGGGACAAGGGTGTGCGTGTTTGGGGTGAGGTAGAGCTGGGCTATGCTTTTTCCAAAGGTAAGGTGATAGCAATTACCGGGACCAATGGCAAGACCACGACTACGGCTCTTACGGGAAAGATTATGAGCGATTATTATTCCTCCGTTTTTGTGGTGGGGAATATCGGCACGCCTTATACGCTGGAAGCTCTGCATACACGGGAGGACAGTGTGACGGTGGCGGAAATCAGTAGCTTCCAGCTGGAAACCACGGAGAATTTCCACCCGGTGGTGACGGCCATCCTGAATATTACGCCGGATCATCTGAACCGACATCATACCATGGAAAATTATGTGGCGGTGAAGGAATCCATTACCAAAAATCAGACGAAGGCGGATACCTGTGTGCTGAACTATGAGGATCCTTATACCAGGGATTTCGGGGAACGGTGCCCGGCGTCGGTGGTCTGGTTTTCTTCAGCCAGGAGGCTTGAAGAGGGGTATTATCTGGACGGAGAGGATATCTGCCGCAGCGTGGGCGGAGCGGAGGAACGGCTCATGAATATCCACGATATGCAGCTTCTCGGAATCCATAATGTGGAAAATGTCATGGCGGCAATTGCTATGTCTTCGTCATACGGCGTGCCTATGGAGCATATACTGAATACAGTGAAGCATTTCAAGGCGGTGGAGCACCGGATTGAATATGTGGCAACCAAAAAAGGGGTCGCCTATTACAACGATTCCAAAGGAACCAACCCGGACGCGGCCATCCAGGGAATCCGCGCCATGAACCGGCCGACCATACTGATTGGGGGCGGCTATGACAAACAGAGCGAATATGATGAATGGATCGAGGCCTTTGACGGAAAGGTCAGGCTACTTGTCCTGATCGGACAGACAAAGGAAAAAATAGCGGAGTGTGCCAGAAAACATGGTTTCAACAATATTGTTTTCGCAGATACATTCGAGGAATGTATGGATATCTGTGTGAAAAATGCAGTTTCCGGAGACGCAGTACTGCTTTCACCCGCCTGCGCCAGCTGGGGAATGTTCCCCAACTATGAGGTGAGGGGAGATATGTTCAAGGAATATGTGAATCAATTGAAGGAGTGATTGCGTGGCATCCAGAAGAAACAAAAAGCAAGCTGAATATTTTTTTGATTATACCCTGCTGTTTATCGTATTGTTCCTGCTGGGCTTCGGAATGATCATGGTTTATTCCACCAGCTCCTACGAGGCGTCCCTTTCGGCCAGCCTGAAATACGATGAAGCCTATTATCTCAAGCATCAGGCGCTGGCTGCCGTGATGGGGCTGGTTGCAATGATTGTTGTGGCAAACATCCCTTATCACTTCTGGGAAAGGTTTGCGGTGCTGGGATATTTTGTGTCGGCCATCCTCATAGCGCTGGTCCTTACGCCCCTGGGCATTGAAGCCAATGGAGCCAGGCGCTGGCTGAATCTGGGACTTTCCGTACAGCCTGCGGAAATCGCAAAGCTGTGTATGATCCTTTTTTTAGCCAGCTTCATCTGTAAGATGGGAAAAGGGATCCGGACCGGAAGGGGCTTCTGGCTGGTGCTGATGATTCCCGTGCCCATCTGTCTGATGGTCTGGAAAATTACCAATAACATGAGCTCCGCAATTATTATTTTCGGTATTGCGCTGCTGATGCTTTTTGTGGCAAGCCCGGACTACAAACGGTTTGTGCTGATGGGAGCTGCAGGCGTGGCGGCGGTGGCGGCGCTGGTATTCGCCATTATCCAGATGGAACACAGCGATCTGGGCTTCCGCGGGGGCCGCATCCTGGCCTGGCTGAACCCGGAAGCTTATGCTTCCGGTACCGGCTTCCAGACGCTGCAGGCGCTGTATGCCATTGGCTCCGGCGGCATTTTCGGCAAGGGGCTGGGACAGAGCATGCAGAAGCTGGGCTTCCTTCCCGAAGCGCAGAACGACATGATTTTTTCCATTATCTGTGAAGAGCTGGGGCTGTTCGGCGGCATTGCGGTTATTTTGCTTTTTGTGCTGCTCATCTGGCGTTTCATGGTAATTGCCAACAATGCCTCGGATCTGTTCGGCGCGCTTTTGGTGGTTGGAGTGATGGGGCATATTGCCATTCAGGTGATCCTGAACATCGCCGTAGTAACCAATACCATTCCAAACACCGGTATTTCCCTGCCGTTTATCAGCTACGGTGGCTCCTCGGTCATGTTCCTGCTCATTGAAATCGGACTTGTCCTCAGCGTGGCCAAGGGCATTAAGCTGAAAAATGTGTAGAAAGAAAAAAGGCCGCTACAGGGCGGCCCAAACCGCTGCAAGGAGGGCCGCAAAGCCATAGACAGTAACATTTATGTCACCTTCCGCATAGGATAGAATAGTTCTGTTTAGGTAATTTTTCAGTCAGGCCGGCGCACATGCTGCACTGACCGTAAGAAAGCGATCCGGGAGTGCCAAAATTCACCGCCAAAGGCAATTTGGGATGAGTTTTGACAGAAACTGTGAAGGCACTGAACAATTACCTGTTTTGAAAAAATCCGGGAAGGTGGACATTTGAAGTCTATTTATATCAGCGGAAACGCGCCCTTGTACGGCGAAGTTACAATCCAGGGTTCCAAAAACGCGGCGCTGCCGATCATGGCAGCGGCTCTTTTGATTCCTGGGATCAGTGTACTGAAGAACTGTCCCCGCATAGCGGATGTGGAATATATGTGCCGGCTGCTTCAAAGCATCGGCTGTTTTGTGGAACGGGATAAAAATGAGGTACGCATCGATGCGTCGGCAGTCAGCAGGAGCCGGCTGCCGGAGGAATATGTAACGATGATGCGCTCGTCCGTCATGCTGATGGGGCCCATGCTGGGAAGAACCGGTGAGGTATCCCTGCATTATCCGGGAGGCTGTGTCATAGGAGACAGGCCGATTGATATCCATCTAAAGGCATTAAGAAGTCTGGGCACCTGTTACAGCGACAGTGATCAGGAACTGGAGGCCTGGACGGCAGGCCTTAGGGGAACGGATATTTTACTGGAGTTTCCCAGTGTGGGCGCCACGGAAAACGCCGTTATGGCGGCGGTGGCGGCGGAGGGCGTGACCAGGATACGAAGGTGCGCCATGGAGCCGGAAATCGGCAGCCTGTGTGCATTCCTGCGATGTGCTGGCGCAGATATCCGGGGCGAGCAGACGGGCTGTATTACAGTAAGGGGCGGCAAGGCGCTGCATCCCTGCTGCTTTGAAATCCCTTCCGACAGGATTGTGGCGGGAACCTATCTGTGTGCCTGCCTGGCTACGGGCGGTGAGATTTTTATGAAAAATTCCCCGGAAGGCCAGCTGAACGCCATGGAGGATGTGGCCATACGTATGGGCTGTAGCCTGCGCAGAGGGGACGAAGGGCTGTGGGTACAGCGAAGGGGAATCCTTTTTTCGCCGGGTTACGTGGAAACGGGCAGCTATCCCGGTTTTCCCACGGATCTCCAGTCGCCTTTGCTGGTGGCCATGGCGCTGGCAGACGGGGAAAGCAGACTGAAGGAAACAATTTTTAATGACCGTTTTGTGGTAGTGGCGGAGCTGAACCGTATGGGCACGGAAATTGACGTGCAGGATAACAAGCTGGCCTGTATCCCCGGCGGGCGGAGGCTCACCGGCAGACAGGTGACCGCCAGCGAGCTGCGGGGCGGGGCTGCGCTTGTGGTCGCCGGGCTGTGTGCGGAAGGACTTACCGCAGTGGGAAACAGGTATTTTATTGACCGCGGCTATGAAGATATCTGCCGGGATTTAAGACAGCTGGGAGCGGATATCGACAGCTGGTGAAAGCGGCAGGGGAAGGCTTATAAGGCTTCTGCAATTCCGGAAGCCTTTGCGGGAAGCCTTGAAAAGTGATAAAGCTAATCGGATGCATAAGGGCAGGAACTGTAAATGAAGACGGATGAAATGAAAAAACAGAAGAAAAAATCCGTTCAGGATCATAAAACAGGCAGCGGGAAAAAGCCTGCTGCCGCTGCGCCCAAGAAGAAAACGGTTCCTGGCGCCGGTACGTCCAAAGGCGGAACGGGCAAAGGCGGGATATCCAAAGGGGGCGCGGCCAAAGCTGGCGCGTCCAAAACCAACCCGTCCAAATCTGGCCCGTCCAAGGCAAGCCCGTCCAGAGGTGGAGGCTCCAAAGCTGTCCTGGCCAAACCGGAAAAGTCCCGGACCGGATATTCCCCCCCTCAGGCCGAACGCAAAAAAAACGCCGGCAGCCCGGGAACGGTAAGAAGCATCAGCAGGGTGGCGGCCACCACATCCACTGGCAGCAAGCTGCGGGTGGTTATGGGAAATGCGGACAGCGGCGGTGGCAGAGGAGGAAAGGGGCTGCAGTCCCTCCGGCCCAGGGGCCCGGGACGCGGCCTGATTGCGGCCGGAATATTCCTGTTTCTTTTGCTGATTGCATCTGGTGTGCTCTTTTACATAGGAAAACATTATCATGTGGAAACCATTTATGTGGAAGGGAACGTGCATTATACCAACGAGGAAATCATACAAATGGTGACCTCCGAGCGGCTGGGGGACAACTCCCTCTACCTCTCCCTGAAATATAAAAATAAGGGAATCAGGGGAATTCCCTTTATCGAAAACATGGATGTAAAGGTCCTGGCGCCAGACACCATTAAGATTGTGGTTTATGAAAAGGCTGTGGCCGGGTACGTGGAATATCTGGACAAGTACATGTATTTTGACAAAGACGGAACCGTGGTGGAGGCTTCCGATGCCAAAACTGCCGGAATCCCCCAGGTGACGGGAATCCCGTTCAACCAGGTGGTGCTTTATGAGCCCCTGCCGGTGGACAACCAGGAGGTATTTAAGGAAATACTGTATATGACCCAGATCTTGTCGAAATATGAAATCAGCGCCGATAAAATTTATTTTGACGACTCGTACGAAATGACGTTATATTTTGGCGATGTGAGAGTTAAGCTGGGCAATGACGACAACGTGGAGGAGAAAATTTCAAGACTCAAGCAAATACTGCCTGCGGCCGCGGGAACAAAAGGAGTCTTCCACATGGAAAATTATTCCGGAAGCGGCTCTAATGTTACCTTTGAACAGGATAAATAAGTAGAAGAAAATGAAAAAAGATATTGCGTTCTTCGCAAAATAATTATATGATAGGAACTGTGAAGTTTATATGGAAATCTAAAGGAGGAAGTACCTTTGCTGGAAATTAAGACAAATGACGCTGAGTCTGCTGCCAAGATCATAGTGATCGGTGTTGGCGGTGCGGGCAATAATGCTGTTAATAGAATGATTGATGAAAAAATTGATGGTGTGGATTTTATCGGAGTGAATACGGACAAGCAGGCGCTTCAGTTATGCAAGGCGCCCAAGCTGCTCCAGATCGGAGAGAAGCTGACCAAGGGACTGGGCGCCGGCGCAAAGCCGGAGGTTGGCCAGAAGGCGGCTGAAGAAAGCACGGATGAAATCACCAATTCCCTTACCGGTGCGGACATGGTATTCGTAACCTGCGGCATGGGCGGCGGGACAGGAACCGGCGCGGCGCCTGTAATTGCCGGGATTGCCAAAGGAATGGGAATCCTTACGGTAGGCGTTGTGACAAAGCCCTTCCGTTTTGAAGCGAGGACACGTATGACCAACGCGCTGAGCGGTATCGAACGCCTGAAGAACAGCGTGGACACGCTCATTGTGATACCCAATGACAAGCTTCTTGAAATTGTGGACCGCAGGACTACAATGCCCGAGGCCCTTAAGAAAGCGGATGAAGTCCTCCAGCAGGCAGTACAGGGAATTACCGACCTGATCAATGTGCCCGCTGTTATTAACCTGGACTTTGCCGATGTACAGACAGTTATGAAGGAAAAAGGCATCGCCCATATCGGTATCGGCTACGGCAAGGGTGATGATAAGGCTTCTGAAGCCGTTAAGATGGCTGTGGAAAGCCCGTTGCTTGAAACCACCATTGCAGGAGCCACCGATGTTATCATCAATGTCAGCGGTGATATTTCCATGTACGACGCGGACGATGCGGCAAGCTATGTACAGCAGCTGACCGGGGACGATGTGAATATTATCTTTGGCGCCATGTACGATGATACCACGCCGGATACCTGCCAGATTACCGTTATCGCAACCGGCCTGGATGACAAGCCTCAGAACCAGAATAAGTTCGGTTCCAATTTCAGCGTGAAGCCCCAGCAGGGCGTAAAGCCTGTTGCGCAGGGAAATGGAACGCCCGTACGGCCCTACACGCCGATTACTCCCGGACAGGGAACGGGAACCAAGCCCGTGACACAGCTTCCTAACCTGGGAATCAAGAAGCCCGGCAACTTAAGAAGCAGCGTGGAAGAGAAGTCCCTGAAGATTCCGGATTTCCTTCAGAAGAAATAACCGGACCACAGGTACATCTACAGTAAAAGGTAATCATCCGCAGCGAATGCAGGCGGCAGATTTATCCCCTTCTGAATTCCTTACAGGCAAAGCGGGGAAAGAGTGGTACGCATGCATGGCTGAGAAATAATTCGTAACTGTTCAGTACCCTTCACAGTTACTGCTAAAATCCATCCTAAATCGCCTTTGGCGATGGATTTTATCACTCTTGAATCATTTTCTTACGGTCAGAGCAGTAAATGCGCTGACCTGCTGAACAGATACAATAATTCCATATAAACATAATGATCGTGTAATAATAAAAGGCCCCTCCGTTTTGCGGATGAGGCCTTTTATATAATACCTGAAGGAGCAAATGGCAGTGACTGCCGGCTGCTCCTTTTTTAATGCGCCGATACCACATAAAGCTACAGCGCTGCGCATCCCCCGATAATTTGTCGAAAATTACAGACGGATACAGAAGAAAATGTGCGCCGTTCCGACAAAAAATGCAGGGACTGGCCGCTATAATTAACCCATGAAAGCAGTTGCCATACATACAGGAGGTGAGAAGTGAGGTACATCGTGTATATTGACCGCCTGTTTCTGCTTCAGCTGGTACAAAGCTGTGTACTCCTGCTGCTGACAAGAGAATTCCTGCGGAGCACTGTCACGCTCAAACGGATTGTTTTCGCATCGGCGGCCGGAACGCTGTTATTCTGCGTCATCTTCCTGTTATCGGGAATAAGCAGAAACATTAAGGTCCTGTTATTTGCATTGTGCTCGCTTGCAACCCTCTGGCTGGCATTCCGCATCCGCACCCTGCAGGTTTTCTGCAGGGCGGTGATACTCTACCATGCGGCGGCCTTCCTGCTGGCTGGCGCCCTGTACGCCCTGCTGCACGCTGCAGGCAGAAGACCTGCCATGACGACCATGCAGGCTTCCCTGTGTGCAGTGGGCATAGGAACCGCCGCCCTTTACATACTCCGGTGGGAAAAAAAGAGTGCGCAGGCAGTGATAGTAACCGCAATACTGGAAGATGGAGACGTAAAAATCACCCTGGAGGCGCTGATAGACAGCGGCAACAGCCTGTACGACCCCATCAGCCAAAGGCCGGTATGCGTTGTGGAAAAAGCGGCGCTGGAAGGGAAAATCCCCCTGGATATCCCCGAAAAATTCCGCCTCATCCCCTACCACTCCCTTGGCAAAAAGCACGGCATAATGCAGGCAGTGGAAATTGAGAAACTGAAGGTAAAGAAAGAAGGACAGGAGCTGGTTATCGAGAAAGCGCTTCTCGGACTCTATGAAAATAAGGTCACACAAAGCGGCGCATACCAGATGATCCTGCATCCTGCATTACTTGAAAATCGGAGGAACGGACATGATATTAAAAGTTGCAATACCAGGAAAAATGCAGTTTAAAATGATTCGCAGGGAACCCAGTTTCCTTTTATCAGGACAGGGCGACATTCATTATATCGGAGGCGCCGAGGTACTCCCCCCGCCCCTTGAATCAGAAAAAGAAAATGAAATCATCAGTGACCTGGGAACAGAATATGAAGACGAAGCAAAAAATATTCTCATTGAACATAATCTCAGACTTGTGGTTTACATAGCAAAAAAATTCGACAATACCGGCGTGGGCGTAGAAGACCTGATCTCCATCGGAACCATCGGCCTGATCAAATCCATCAACACCTTCAAGCCCGACAAAAACATCAAGCTGGCCACCTATGCCTCCCGCTGCATTGAAAATGAAATCCTCATGTACCTGCGCAGAAACAACAAAACCCGCCTTGAGGTATCCATCGACGAACCCCTGAACGTGGACTGGGACGGCAACGAACTCCTCCTTTCCGATATCCTGGGAACAGACGAGGACGTTATCTACCGCGACATCGAAAACGAAGTGGAACGAAAGCTCCTCCTCAAGGCCATCAACAAACTCACCGACCGTGAAAAAACCATCATCAACTTAAGATTCGGTCTCAACACCCCCGACGGCCAGGAAATGACCCAGAAAGAGGTAGCCACCCTCCTTGGCATTTCCCAATCCTACATATCCCGCCTCGAAAAAAAGATCATGAAACGCCTCAAACGCGAAATGGTCAAGGAGTGAGGGGGAGGATAAGCGCAGCTGTCCCAGTGCCCTTTGCCCTTTCCCAAATGCGCCCGGCGTCTTCCTCCCTTCCTTGGCGGCGCTGTGGGGATATTTGCAGTACCAGTCTCGAAAACGGGGTGTTCCTAACTGTTCCGAAATGCCATAATTCTGCCAGCGCGGCCAAAACTCCTCTGCAGAAGTAAGGCCGCAGGCGTCTTTACTCCTGTGTTCGTCAGACAGGCCGCTAAAGACGGCAGAATTATGGCCTTTCAGAACAGTAAGAAACATCACCGTTTTTTCCAATGGCACCGCAAATCCCCCACAGCGCCGCCAAAGAAGGGAGGCAGGCGCCGGGCGCATTTGAGAAAAGCCAAAGGACACTGGGACAGCTGCGCTTATCCTGAAAAAAGTATATTTTCCGGCAGCCGGGAGAAAATAAAAGGACTTATATTTAGTATATATACTTTGCCTATCCATAGCATAATGCGGCCAAAACGTAAATAATTAACCGTAGAATATCGGTTCAGACAGTCCAGTCACTGAGCTGCTGTACAAATACTGATATATAAATATACGCCTGCACGACTACAACAAGAATCCGTCCCATCATCCAGTGATACCTAAAACAGCACGCCATAATACTTTTTTTATCTGCATTACTAAAACGCAGCCAAACAGTACCGGGCAGCGGGTCTGAGGGTTCGGGGGCAGG
>OLQF01000718.1_pt1 | contig 21048 bp, 28 predicted proteins | sample 1643171 | NCBI WGS metagenome assembly OLQF01 (sample SAMEA3136702, study PRJEB25190) | human gut metagenome | reverse complement strand
GGAAAGAAGTTCTGCACCTTATAAAATTTGTCAAAAAAACTGTTGCCATTCCATACTTATTTCCTTAGCTTTTTGTTCAATTTGATAGACTATATTTGATCTTTTAAAATCCATTTCTAAAACATATGGAATCCATTTTTTTAGAAACTTACTAATTGAAATTGAAAGCTGTCTATTTTTACTAGAGTCTCCAACAATTAATTTATTTCTTTTTTTTTCGAATACTGTAATGTAATGAATACCTGTCTCATTGTAAATTTGTGTAATAAATGGGTATGTAATTTCTTCAAAAACGTCTTTCTGCTTTACTGCCTGCGAAATTTTGCAATCAACTCCCAAACGCTTTAGTCCTCTTTTTAAGTCAAAGAAAGAAGTCCCCATTTTTGTATTCTTAATTAACGGTCTTATTTCACAAATTGATATTTTTTTTTTGAAATAGTTTTCTACTATCATTGCTACACATGCAGCACCGCAATCTTCTTCACCTATTTGTGGTATAACTTTATATTTCATTTTTATCTTCCTTATCTAAAAAGCATTATTAATTTAAGTTGATATTTACTTATAATAAAATTAAGTTATGGTATCTAAGAATTGACTCCTTTTACCTAAAATTTTTAGAATTAGGACTTAGAACCACTTTAAGTTTACTAATCATTTTTGAAATGTTAGAAGCATAGCCACAAGAATCAAGTTTTTCACATATTTTATATGCGGTTTCGTATTCCTCAATCTGAAAAAACAGTATACTTATTAAATCATCGAATATATATCCCTTATCAAACAACTCTTCCTCTTGCTGTAAAACATTATCATGTGCATATACAAGTAACTTTAATATGTCTTTTTGTTGGGCTTTTATCTTACCCATTTCATTCATCCCTGTGTATAATATTGCTAAATGATAATTTTCTTTCGCTCCATTTTCTGCGCTCTCAAATAACATATTAATATATTCCTCTGCTAATTCATTTTTACCAACTTGTATATAATGATAAGCTAGATCTCTTACTACTTGATCAATGTAAGGACTATCGGGAAATTTTTCAAAAAAATTTAGCATCCCTTGTTCGTATTCTTCAATCGTAATCAAGGGTTTTGAATCTCTGTAGTAATAATAATAATACTGAGAGTTGTTAGGTTCTTCCTGAAGGATTTTTTTAATTAAAGTTATATTTCTTACTGTTTTATTTTTGTCTGCTCGTACCTCTTTTTCATAACCATCATGTCTTACTATAACTCTAGGAAGTTTTAAAGAAACAAGCGTTAAACTTTTATCAGTCACGACAGGATATTCGTGTACACACCCTTCGTATTTAATGTTTCCATCATTAGCAAATATTCTTCCTGCATTGTAGAATACAGAATCATCCGTATTAACTGCTTTAGGCGAAAAAACAAGCTTTTCATTATTTTCAGAGTAGGCCATTGCTTCATTTATACTAGCATTTAATTGCTCTAAACATCCTTTTGACATTATCTCATCGGAATCAATAAAAAAAATCCAATCTTTTTTTGCCTTTGAAATACCAAAGTTTCTTGCATCTGCAAAGTCATCTTTCCATTCATAATTGAATAGTTTTACATTTTCTATACTAGATATAATTTTTATAGTATTATCTGTAGACCCGGTATCCACTACTATGATTTCATCATTCTTTTTCAAATTTTTTTGTATAGATTCTATGCATCGCTTGATTACTCTTTCTTCATTTTTACATATAATTATTACTGAAAAATTTCTAAGCATAGATATATCCTCCTAAGAATAAGATAGTTAAACAACAAATTAACATGCTATATAAACTACATTAAAAAAATTGAATGGTTAACAATTCTTTCTTATATATTCTGAAACATATCTCATTGCGGTACAGCCACTTGAACCATAAAAATATGCACTAGCTGCACATGCAGCAATATGTCCAGGTAATAGCGCTTTATACATACTGCATGTAGATCCACCATTAGATAACGAAGATTGTATTTCCTTGTCTGTTAATTCACGTAATAATTTACTCATAAATATCTCCTCCAAAATAATTTTCTAGTTGTTTAACTACCTTATGTACAGAGTAATTGTTACATATTAAGTAGGTATTAAAAAATATGTATAGTTAAGTATACGGAACAAAGTCAAGTAAGCGCTTTCATTGATCATTATATCACATTGCTTAAAATCGTTGTAGATATTTCTTGTATTAATTTTACAAAGTGATATATTTAAAGTAAATAATATGTTAGAAGGGGGAATACAAATGAAAAAGATAGTATGGATATATTCTGTAAATTTAAAGGGTATGGGTCTTTATGGAAATAGTACAACTATGCCTTTGAGACAAGCACAAAAATTTCAAGAAACAATTAAAACGAATTTGCCGTCTGATGTTACTGTTGATTTTATAAGCTATGATACTTCAAGTACTGAAATACCCAAGGCAGACTTGATTGTATATAATGACATAGACTCCAGATATCTAAGTGATGACTTAAAAAATAATGGTATAGTTATCCCGTTTAAAGATATGATTTCTAATAATACACGTGAAATAGAGAAAAAAATTTTGTTAGCTATTAAATAGAATCATATGTACCCTACTACCAAATTCAATTTTTTATTTAATGTAAACGCTTGCATATTTTGTATACTTATATTATAGTTAAGCTATCCATTGAACGAGATTTCGTTCAAAAAAACCAGTTGTAATATACAACTGGTTTTTTCCATTTGTTTTGGTAGCTTTTGCCATTCATCGATAAAAACTTATGCCATTTAAATAAAAAAGTTACACACGAAAAAGCAATAGGTCAAAAAACTTAGAAGTTTCTGACCTCTTTGTTTATATTGAGTTGGAAAGCTTCATCATAGCCTCAACGACATTTTTCATTCTACCAGCTTTAGTTCCTTCTAATATTTTATCAATATCCATTTTAGTATTAGTTTTAAAATTCAACTGTTTCATCTTATCTATTAAATTTTTCAAATCTAAGCTTTCTTTGCTGATAGAATCCTGATCAAAGAAAATTATTGCATCTGCCATTGATAACTCTACATAATTTGATCCTGGATTTTTTTTAAAAAGAATACCACTATTGTTTAATTGTGTTCGAAGTTCATCATAATAAACTACCTCGGAAATAGATATCCTACATAATACATCATTATTGTCAGTATAGATTTTAAAAAACATTAGATTTGAGCCTTCTTTGGACAGCGAGGTTAGTAATTTAGGAAAATCAATTGCATCTTCATATCTTGCATAACATGTTCTCTTAAGATTCCTTACTTTAACTTCCGATATTCCTAGCTCTCTAGACAAGGTTCTATCTGAGTAATCACTATTACTATTTATCTTATGTTTTAGATACGAGTAAAAGAGCATGCTTTCAATTTCACTTTTTGTTGCTAATCCAAAATTACGATTAAAAAAAAGCGGATACATTTTTTCCCCAATCTCTTTAAACAGATTGTCTTTGCTTTCTATATTATTTTCTTCCATAGGTATAGAATTACACCTTCCTTTATTTTGATGTTACCTATTACTAGGGAAAACCATTCTTAACATCAATTTTAGCATACTCTTACATGAAAAAAAATTTTAATATATCTATCAACAATCTACTTTAAAAACTTATTTCATTGAATAGCTAGTGAAATATAACTAGCTTGTTTCATACTTACAAAATCATTCTTGTACGAAAAAGTACCCTACCTTTTAAATTTATCATGTATTATCCGTTAGTAAACTTTACTACTGCATATGCCCAAAGTGACGATGGTTATTAGGACAACTTTGCAAAAAGTAAAGTCCCTAAACATTTATGGAATAAATATCAACAAGCTAAAGCAAAACAAGGTGCTTGTATTATGAAAGGAATTTGGTCTGCAGTAGCATTCCATAAACTCTCATGGTCAGCTGCGATTCAAGCTGCTTACAATGCAAGTTCTTGTCATTCATTTAATAGACAATACTCTTAATAAATAAAACAGATAGCAATCAAGAAACTTGACTGCTATCTGTTTTATTGTCTTTTCCCTTTTTAAATAAACAAATCCCTGTTGTGATAATACCAACTAACGGTAACAGACTTAGTAAAGCTACAAATTTCGACCACCCAATATCAACAAACCTTCTTGCTTGGAACAGAAAACCTATAATAATCATTATAAAGAACACGATCCTAAGAAAATTATAAAAATCAAATGGACCATTTATCACGAAATATTTTAAATAATTGTTTTCAATCAGAGACTTTTTGTATACAAACATTGAAAAAGTTTCTATCCCTAATCCAAACACAAACAGTATACACTGATAATACCAATATTTTCTTCTTGATAATCCCTTGTTTAAATCAAAAATATTTTCCAAATCTATATCCCCCAAAACCTACTAATGCTACTTTATGTATTTATTTACAATACCATTGTAATTGGCAAATACATAAAATAGCAAATAATATCCTAAAACAGCTATGATTTTTTCCTTACAAAGTATACATTTCTGATTGAATTTATCCTATTTTAGTAAAGTAATTATCTATTAAACAATATATAAGACTGTCTCTTGGGGGGAGACAGTCTCTAAGGTTATAACTTATTTTAGCCTTTCGTTTCTAACAAGTACTCATAGAACTGAACGCTCAATTTATTCAGTCTGTAAGTAAATAGTTAAATCTGAAATAGCTATTTTTATTTTACAGTATCTACCCCGGCCTTTCAATTGCCTTGATATTACTTTTATTTCAGGATTATTTAACATGAACAAATACTTCTGAATCTTTTACATAAATGTCATGGTAATAATTAGATTTCATTAACTCACTTTCTTCTTTATTCAACGCGTTAATATCAAAGATCTCCATGTTCACATTTAAACCAGTGTACGTTCTAAATAAAAACTGATTTGGCCAATAAAGGGCTTCATTTGGTGGAACCAGTTCTTTTAATATAGGATAATTCTTCGAACTATTAGCAAATACTGGCGAATCTTTAAATAAAGACGTACTATGCACGGTCACCGTGTCACGGTTCACTAGGTCTTTTAAATCATCGGCTAATATCATACTTTGTCGTTCAAAAGATTCCTTTTGGTGGCTTAACGCACTAGCATAAACAAATGTAAAAGATAAAAGGTAGACACAGAAAAGACAAACCGCTGTTTTTGACACATATCCTAGCACGTTTTTAGAAGTATTTGACAAAGTAAGCATGATAATTGAAACTACAAAAAAACTAAATCCATAGCCGTATCTAGGCGAAATTAACAAAAGCTTTTCCGGAAAGATTAGAAAGACGCCGTAACTCAAAATAGAGCCTAAAAATAGAAATAATACTGCGTATAAAAAGCTTTTAACAGGCGATACTTTCGCATTAAGAACCGTACTTAAAACAAAGAAAATTACTAGAATAAAAAACAAAAGTATCCATAGCTTTGTACTCTGCTCGGTTATTTTTGACAGATACATTTGACTATTTACCAGGATTGTTTTGGGTATATCCTTAACGCTCGCGATTGTTGTCATACCGCCTCGCGTTGCTATTTCAGGATTAAATTTTGTTTCAATAAGATAAAGAAACATGGCGCTTATATAGCTAATCATAGCTACAATCGCTTTTTTAAGCACAGCAATAAACGATTGATTGTCTAACAGCTGCTTCAGTGATAATGCTAACACCATCACGACGTAGATCCCCGAAGACGCCTGATAAGTATTACACATCAAAAAAATGCTTAAAATAGAAACAACTAAAAATAAGACTTTATTTTTATTCCAAAATAGAAATGGAAGAACTGAAAATAAAAGGCTCAAAGACATGTAAGGACTATCGAACCTGAAACTTAAATTTTGTAAAAACCAAGGATTAAAGCCAACCAACATGGCTGCTGTTAAAGCTAAAAGAGATAGCTTCTTATGAAAAGAGTAAACAATGATAATCCCTGTTACTGATACAATGAATCCAGAAAGAATATGCGTCCACAACCCCATATCCGTAAGGTGTCTACTCCCTTGAACTAACCAAGAACCAATTTCGCTACCCCAGCGAGAATAACTTCTAGCAAAGTCCGTATTGCCATCAATTTGCCTGCCGGTGTCATCAATATAAGGAAAGTTGATTATCCCTATGCTTAAGACTAACACTTGACACATTACTACACTTGTAATTAACAGATTTTTATTGGCCATAAGCCAACTTTGAAACTTATTCATTTTTTCACTCCTCAATTTTTATTAAAATACCCCCCTAAGAAAACGAACACCTTTTATGTTTACATTAAATGGGTCCATATATTAATCTTACAGGGTTTTCAAACTAAAAACCACGTTTTTTTATCGTATAAAATATATAAGTAAAAAAAGCAAATAATTTTTTATCTGCTTTTTTTGTTCTCTTTCTATACACATTTACTGCATAAGTCTTCTTCAATCCAATAACAACCCCCTGGGCATGCATTAAATTGAGTACATCCACAAACTCTGCACCTCCTATCGTCCGGATCAAAAATTTCATTTAATTCTTCTTGTTCCTTCTGATAGTTTTCAAATCTTTCTAAGTAGGAATCCAAATTAGGCATACTCTTTCCTCCATTAATAATTTTATTAGTTGATTAACTCTTTACTCTTAAACTGTAAGCCTTCCTGGTAACCAGAATGAAAAGCATCGAAGTTTTCAACATGGTGTGAGGTGTCTTTTCCTTTAACCAAGCCTAGCTTTGAGACTTCTTCATGGACTGCGACAGGCAACTGCAATGCAAGTTCGTAACCATTCGTAAGTACCTGGGCTTCAAATACTGAACTAAGAGCCGTCAAATACCCTTCGATATAGTCTTGTTTTAATTGCCATTTTCGTTTATATTTTCGCTTGATTTCCGGTTGTTTCATAAACTCTTTTGAGCAAAAGGCAACACTACCTTTTGCATATAAAAATGTAATTTCTGCAATCTCTACATCTGTTGTTAAACCTACGTAGTGTAATTCTATATCTGAAGAACTTTGATAGTAATTCTTCACACGAAAATTCTTTGCAATGATCCCAGCTAGTCTGTAGACCCATTTATGCGGTCTTCCTTTGTAAATCACTTTATCTATAACCTTTTCTTGCCTTTGGTGTTGCTGATAATGAAACACTTCTTCTTCATCAATTCCATAGGCTAGCATCAATTCCTGGGCCTTTGCTAAAGCTGTCATTGATTCTTCATCGTTCGCATCGTTCGCTAGTGCTAACAACCGTTGAATTTTATCTTTCCTTTTTTCATCCATTGGTATTCTCCTGGGTCTTACTATTCTTTAAAATTGGATCATCATCTGTGTTTCTTGGAAACCCACACACAACTCCTTCTAACGCTCGTTCCATTTTTGTTTGTTTTTCGGTTCTTTCCTTTTTACTTTCATGATATAACTTATTCAAATCAATTTTTTCGGCCATGTTTTACATCCTCTCTTTTATTAAATGTTTTTTGTTGCCTTGCTAAACTCAACCTTTTTGAATCTTCTGTATGGATTTTTTATTGTTTTTGATCAATGTATCAATCATGTTTTGCGTGATTGCATCCGGAATATACCCTTGCTTAATAAACAGCAGTTTTTCAAGATTGGCTCTGTACTTGTTGATTAATTTAACGTTATTTTTATCCACTTGATCGCCAGATCCAGAATGATACACTTTTTCTTTCAAGCGACGCTGCTCTTTTCTAAGCACACTAAGAGCAATCGTTAATTCAGACGTATTAAACGATTCAAGTTCTTTTATCGTCGTATATTGATAAAAGCAAGGATCTTCTATTATAATTAATTCCCGTATTTCCATACTCATTTCCCACCTTTCTTATAATTCCTTACGTTAGGCTTCAGCTGGGCCAAAAAGCCCAACTGATACCATAAAATGTATATTTTTTTATCTATGCAGTTCGTAAAAGACTGCCTAGTATTGGATCAAATTGAATCATTCCAAATTCTGAAAATGCAGGGTTCGTCGTATTAACTACATACACATATTGCCTATAAGATTCTAAATCCCTGTGACAGTAAAGCCAATCACTAGTATCGCGTCCAACGTAGAATAATGATAAAAATCTCTGGCCATCCGCTGTTTTATTTTCAGTTACATAGTACACCAGGAAGCCATACTTCTTTTCGACCGTCTTTATGATTGCCTCTATTTCTTCAGTGACTAAAATATTTTCACCTTGAAAATAATTGCTGGTGTAATGGCATTTCCCCGTTTCCATGAACTCATCAATGACAGAACTTGATAGGTCGGTAAGCATCATTCTATACCATGCTTCTTTTTTTAGAGTTTCGTTGGCCATTGTCGTATTACTTAATCTTCTCATTTGTATTCCTCCAAAAGCAATATTTTTTTTAATTCGTTACTGTTAGATAATTGTTCTATTCTATGAGTGGCAATGAATCCTTGCCATAACTCCATTGTTATGGCAGGAACCCATTGAATATTTTTCTAAGGTACGCTATACTTATTCATGACTATAAATAGTTAACGTCCTAGAAATCTTTTGTCTTCAGCAAAAGGTTTCTTTTTTTCTGCTTTCAGCTGCAGGATCTAATAACTTACTGATAAATTCCTTATCTGCATCTGTACAAGCCGGATAATAGTTAGAAATGAAGAATTCTCCATTTTCGTCAATTTCTAGTGCTACTTTTCGCAACCCTTTAACGAAATAGAATATTGGTTTTTTCTTCCACTGCGTCACTGCACCGCTTTCTATCAGCTCTTTTGTTCTCTCACTCACCACCTTGTTTTCATCAGCTTCCTTCATTTGTTCCAGGGTCGCAATTTTATTTTTTAGTTTCGTGATTACTGCGCCGAACGTTCTCGCTTTGATTGCTGGTTTTGTCTTGTTATAGGCTTTTGCTTTTTCGTTAGCCTTTTCAAGCTCTTTTAGTTCATTTTTAAAGTAATCAATGTTATTGACACTTGTTTTTGCGCCAACCGTCGCATAACTTGATTTACCGACCACATGAACGTCTTTGATTAGCTCGTTTTTTTCCTTAAAATCTTCTACCTTTTCCAGCATTTCCACTCTTTTTTCTTGTTTTTCTTGTTCCTTCAGTAATTTAATTGCACGATCATGATAGCCATTTACTTTCTTATAAATGTCCCCACGGCCAATAATGTTAGGCTGTCCAAAAGGGATACGGTCATGTTCCGCCCTGATTAAGTGGTGCATTTCTTCGCTTTCTCTTTTTAGTCGTTGCAATTTTCCTTGTGCTTGTTCAAGTCTAGTCATTTTTATTCGCTTCTTTCTGTTTTTTATTTTTTTCAAAACTCATTTTTTTGAAGATTTAGGAAGGGGTGCTTCTTTTGAACTTCGTTGGTTCGGTATTTTTCTGTGGTCCTCTCCTTTCTTTGTTTGCTGTTATGATCCATTTCTTCAGTGAGTTTGAGGTTTTGGGTGCGCAGAGAACAGACATCAGACACAAAGAAAACACAAGGGCGAGCTTGCTCGTGCATTTTACCCTTGTGTTTTCGACTGGCTGTTGTATGATTCGCAAGTACACAAGGCCGGCTCACTGAAGAAATGATAACCGCAAGAAGGGGCCGAGTGACAGAAAAATGCCATAGAACCAACGCCTTTTTTCTGTAGCAGTGAAACTGCTTCAGAAAAAACTTAAATCTGCGGAACGCTTCCTTGTGGTCTCACAAGGAACAACTCGTGTCAATGTCCTTTTCCGTTAAGCGAGGAACGAGTAGGAAAAGAGAAACGTTCACCAGTCGGAACGAATGGGAATAGAACGTTTAATTGACTCGTGTTGAGTGCAGCAGAAAATCCATTGGTTTTGGAGCAAGGGCGACTGCACCGCCGCGGAACAATGGATTTTGTCCTAGATTTCGGTTAGGAATGCTAAGAACGGTCTTTTCTTAGCATTCCTAACGTTTAATCTTTAATGACCTTGACCCATTTGTCTACCGCTTGTTTCAATTCATCTGGTACCTTTTGTCGATTCTTCTTTCCTTGTAACTGAACAACCCTATTGTAGTTGTACTCTAATGTGAAATAAGATTTTTGAGGGTTCTTCTTCTCTCTTACGAAGATAATCGTTGTTTCTCCCTTTGCGTGTCTGCTTATATAGCTTGCTACGCAATGGTTTAGTGCTTTTCCTTCTTTTTTTATGTCGTTTGCTCGTTTAGGTAACACAAATGTGTACCCATCAATATCTCGTTCATACTTCCTTAGTTGTTTCAAACGTTCATTTATTTCTTTATCCCTTTTTTCATAGTTCAACTGATTAATTCTATCTACTGCACAATCGTGTGCGACTTCTAAATCTGGCGGTAACTGATTACGTTTGTTTATTTCTATTTTTAGGAGCGTTAACATATTGAGGTAGTCTTGATAATACTTAAATGACTTTCCTTGCTTTACTAACCAATTCTGAAACTTAACAGCGCCAATCTCATTTGGAAAATCGGATATGTCGCTCTTTAATACGTATTTTTCAATCCCTTTTACCATTGGTATGTTTAAGCTTTCAAATGTTTGTTTTAGCTGTATCTCTTTTAGACTATTGTCTGTATTCTTTAAAAATGTTTTGTACTTCCTTAAACAGTTCTTTGTAAGTATTCGCATGTCTACTGCACCACTCATAACATCATATGCTAATTTATGAGCATTTATTTTCTGAGCAAATTCTATCAAGGTTCTATATTTGTACGTGGTAGCTAAATTATCAACGTTTAATCGCTCTAAATTTAGATATTTCAACTCTGACACACGTTCTAAACGCTTTTTCCATTCATTAGGATATAAGGCTATGCCCATATTGTAACCATAATATACAGGTAAACATATCTTTCCAATCTTGATATGTTGATTATTTGAAAATATTTCAATACATTCTAGCTGTTCACGAAAACATTGCACTCCATTTTCATACTCTGAAATAACTTTGTAGGTCTGTACTTCAATTCGCTTACTTGTACTTAGTATAATCTGAAAACAACTGCTTGAATCATAAAAGGTCAATCGAGAGTTCTTTCTCAATTTTTTCTCAATTATCCAATCGTGTTTTCTTGTTGAAGAAACAATGGTTTCATTTTTATTTTTCCATACATATGTCCGAAAAGAAGAGTAGCACCATTCAAAGAACGCTCTTGGCGGTTGTAATTTATTCTCTACATAGTCAGTAGTATTCATTAAAAATCTTCCCCCTCAAACAAATCTATTTCGTTATTATTCTTGGTTTCTACTGGTGTTGGTCGCTGTATTTTTTGATTGATATAATCGCTTTTTATTGTCGCTTGTATTTTTGGCTTATCCGTTGGCAGTTCGTCAAGCGTATAATATTCTCTAACCCAGTTAAAAACAGTAATATGACTAGCCATTGCCCCGTTGCCATTACGTATTTCATAGGCCTTTTGAGTGCAGTAAGCTTCCGCCCCTTTCAATGTTCTATTTTCCTTTAAAATACCAACCAAAAGGTCTTTATCGGTTTGTTGGCATAGCCAGTCGTGAATGGCTTCTAGTCTATTGTTAGGTTCGGTTTCTAGTTCTTTTAACATCTTTTCCAGTGCTTGCTCTTGTATAGTCAATTGACTAGTTAAGTAAAAGCGTTCATAAGAAAGTCTGTCGCTAATTACTAGCCACTTGTATTTCGTCCCTTTATCTATCGTTTCATCAATGGTTAGATAAAGGGACGAGTAGTTACCGTCAGGGTCTTTAATCGCAACGGTTGCTTGTTCTGGTAGCTTTTCAAGATAAGAAAGTAATGTCACGACTGGATAAAGGGCTACTTCATAATTAGGATAGAAACATAAAAATTGAAAGTCGTTTCCGTTCTTTTCTATCTTGTCCTTTTTGAATGCTACACTTATATAGCCTTGTGTGTCGTCAAAAATAGTGGTTGCTAGATTTTGATTGTATTGTTTGAGTGCGTGTGTTAATTCTTTTACAGTTTGTATATTTTGAAAATCCATAACGTTCCCTCGTTTCTTTTGTTAGTCCAACCTCTTATGAATAAGAGGTTGGGGGAAATTCACTTGTCAAAGGTCATGAGATACGTTATACTTGAATTACAAATTTATTCAGGTATAACTACCAATTCTTTAGAAATCTTTTGTTAGTGGCAAAAGGTTTCTTTTTTTGTGCTTTTTTCGTGGATATAATTCAATACCTCTAAAATATCTTTTTCACCTCTTTCGTTGTTTTAAATGATAAATTCTGTTGTTTCGTGATTCTCTTCTGTTAAGATTATTTCTTGGTCGTAATACATGTTAGAAACTAATTCATGTGCTTGTTCTTCGCTTTCTGCATAAACATATACAGCTACCTCTAAGGTTTCAACAATTGTCACACAGTATTTTTTCTTTTTTTCAGCCATTCTTACACGTCCTTCCATTCAATGTGGTTCAACAAAAATGATAGTTGGTTTAAACGGTCATTGGCATTTTTTAAACAACCATAATTTAATAACAGCGTGACAGTATCATTTTCATTGATTGCTTGGCTTAATTTTTGGTATTCCAGTTGTGCCTTTTCTAGGTCAAGTTTTAATTGTAGCTCATTCATTTTAACCACCTCCTTTCAGGTTTTTGGGTTTTGAACAACCATTTTTGTTAGGCGTTTGAGGAAGTGAAGCTGGACGGTCAAAAATTCCTTTTCGTCAAACGGTGTAGTCTACCCCCTTTTTCGTTTTTGTTTAGGTTGTTCATTTTCGCCAGTGTGTTCGTGTCGCTCGCTGTGCCGTGGAAGGACCATAGACATAAAGAAAAAACAAGGGCGAGCTTGCTCGTTTATATACCCTTGTTTTTTCGACTGGCTGTGGTACTGTAGCAAACAGTGAGCAGCGCGTTACACACTGCAAAATGAACGGCCTGAAAACGAAAAAGGTCGCGTGACACTGTTCTGACATCAGAAAAGGGATTTTTGACCGGAACGCCCTTGACTTTGTTTTCTAGTAGGTATGAAATACCTACTAGAAATGTTAATCACTGCGGAACGCTTCCTTGTGATCCCACAAGGAACAACTCGTGTCAATGGCCTTTTCCGTTAAGCGAGGAACGAGTAGGAAAAGGAAACGTTCCCCAATCGGAACGAATGGGTAGAGAACGTTTAATTGACTCGTGTTGAGTGCAGCAGTTAATCCGTTGGTTTTGGAGCAAGGGCTACCGCACCGCCGCGGAACAACGGATTCATTCCCTTTTCCCGAACTAAAAAAGGCGCACGTCTATAATAGATTGTTGCGCCCTAGTCTTGCATGATTATTTTTTATTGTGTTAAAATTGCTTAGTACAATCGCATAATCAAAAAACACTACTATTCGTCTGGTCGTTTAGTAGTGTTTTTTATTGATTTGTAATATCTTTCCGATTCATCGAAATAATTCACTATGTGAGCCTATTCGGGCTAAAGTTAGGATCAATTTATCACCGTCAATTTTATAAATCAGTAACCAATCTGGTTCAATATGGCACTCTCGTGTACCTATATAATTTCCTGTTAGTGCATGGTCTTTATACTTTGGCGGCAATGTTTGCTGTTCTTGTAAAAGTACTAATACTTCTTTTAATTTCTCTAAATTCTTTCCTTGTTTCTTTGCTTTCTTAAAGTCTTTTTTGAATTGGTTCGTGTAAAATATTTCAAGCATTTAAATCCTCCATTAAATCCTCCACGGAAGAAAATCCACCATGAACATTTCCTTCTTTAATGTCTTTTAATGCTTGTAGAGTCTCTTTGTTTCCCTTATTAATCATAAAAGGAATTGCTTGCTCATTAATAGACTGTTTTAAGAAAATCGTAATTGCACTTGTCATATTTAACCCTAAATCATCAAATAATTGTTCTGCTTCTTCTTTTAAATTTTCATCAACATTTACATGTATAGGTTTCTTTTTTGTAGTAGCCACCTTTACCCCTCCTTTATGTATATAATTATAACACATTATGTTGTTAACAACAACATAATGTGTTATAATTTCTCGCCAAAAACTTTCAATAATTCATAGCGATTTCTTATTTATTTACTAAACCCCCGTTGTGTCACATAACCTGGTATGCTCCAGATTCCGAGTGACTCATTTTTAGCCTGTTCTTGGGCTTGCTCTAGTTCTGACAAATATTTAGTGTTAGGTTCTTTTATATAGGCCACACGTGCTAAACCTTCACTCACAAGTGTTTTTTGTAGTAATGTTCCATCTACAAAAATATAACCCAACGCTCGGCCGTAGCGATCTGTTTTATCGCCTTGATCATATTCAAAAGTAATTTCTGAAGCATTAGACAAAAGCTCTTTTGTACGTTTGCTAGCTTCCAATCCGAACGGCTGAACTTTTGTTTTCGGTTTCACAGTCTCGGGTGTGTCAATTAATAAAAACCGAACTTTTTGTTCTTTTCCGTCAATTTTTAATACTGTGGTATCGCCATCCACGTGCCTAACAAAATCAGCTGGTATACGTTGATCGTTTGAAATAGTTTGAGTAACATTTTCAGTAACTTCTTTTACACTATCCTGTGCTTTTTGTTCAAGACTTGCGCATCCTGATAATAAAAAAGTGGCTACTGCTGTAAGCAGCAGCCACTTTTTACCGATTAACTTTTTCATTTTCTCCCTCCTTCAGATAAATTTTAATGATAAGCAGGCGGTTCCATATCATCCATACCATAAAACGGTTCGGCGTTCGCCATTTCTGGCATTTGTTGTTTTTGTTCTCTATTTTGTACAGTTTCTTTTGATTCTAAAAATTCAAAGCCTGCTACGACTAATTCTGTAACATAATGCGTTTGTCCTTGTTGATCATCATAAGAACGTGATTGTAATTCACCATTTACTGCAATTAATGAACCTTTTTGCGGGTTCTGTTGCAAAGTTTTAAATAAAGAATAAAATCCCTTACGGTATCTATGATTTAAGCTGGGATTCCCAATAATACCTTGATTTCAGTACAGACCGAAAACCCGAAGAGAGTGCCTTCTTTTCGGGTTTTCTTATATAATCCTCGAATGGCTTCCATGCCTTTAATCGTGGTAGAGGCAGTGCGTAAACTTCGATAGAATTTATTGCGTCTCTTTACTGGACGATGGTCTTGTTCAATCAAATTATTCAGGTATTTAATGGTACGATGTTCTGTCCCTTGATAAAAGCCGTATTCTTTTAGTTTCTTAAAGGCACTTGTAATAGAGGGGGCTTTATCTGTGACTACAACCTTCGGTTCATCAAACTGCTTCACTAACCGCTTAAGAAAAGCATAGGCTGCTTGTGTGTCCCGTTTTTTACGTAACCAAATATCCAAGGTTAAACCATCTGCATCGATGGCTCGATACAAATAATGCCATTTTCCTTTAATTTTGATGTACGTTTCATCCATTTTCCATGAATAAAAGGATTTTTTATTTTTCTTTTTCCAAATTTGATAGAGTAGTTTGCCATATTCTTGCACCCAACGATAAATCGTCGTATGAGAAACGTTAATGCCACGATCATATAAGATTTCTTGAACTTCACGATAGCTAAGGTTATAACGAAGATAGTAGCCCACGGCTACAATAATCACATCCTGCTGAAATTGCTTTCCTTTAAAATGATTCATCGTCATTCCTCCTGCTATCTTTTTCTATTATTCTACCTTATTTGATAGTAGATTTAAAACTTTGCAACAGAACCACCTGTTCTTCAAGCAAGGAAAATCAGCCTTAGAGTACTATCAACAGTATAAGAAAAACAAATCAAACTGTGGTAGACGCCCGCTTGTTTTACCTGAGGAACAATCAGAATATATTCAAAGAAAGGTTGTTCAAGGATGGACACCCGATGTGATTGTTGGTCGTGCAGCGTTTCCTATTCGTTGTTCTGCTCGTACCATTTATCGTATGTTCAAAAAGGGGCTATTTAATCCTTCTGACTTACCGATGAAAGGCAAGCGTAAACCAAATGGACATCAAGAAAGACGTGGAAAACAAGCTTTCCGTCGCTCTATTCATGAACGTGAAAAAGATTATAGCCAATTCTCAAATGAGTTTGGTCACCTTGAAGGTGACACTATCGTAGGTTTGAAACATAAAAGTGCTGTAATTACCTTAGTTGAGCGATTATCAAAAGTTATCATCACATTGAAACCGTGTGGTAGACAAGCGATTGATATTGAAAACAAATTAAATCATTGGTTTGAATCTGTACCGAAAAATCTATTCAAATCCATCACTTTTGATTGTGGAAAGGAATTTTCAAATTGGAAACAGATCAGTAATGCCAATGATATTGCCATTTATTTCGCTGATCCAGGAACGCCGTCTCAAAGAGGCCTAAACGAGAATTCTAACGGATTGTTACGTAGAGATGGTTTATTGAAATCTATGGATTTCAATTCAGTAGATGAATCTTTTATTCAATCTGTCGCATCGAAACGAAATAATATTCCTAGAAAATCACTGAATTATCGAACACCTTTGGAAGTATTTTTGAGTTACGTAAGTATTGATGATTTGTCTAACTTAATTTGACAATTAAGAGTAAATAAAAACTACTACTGGATATACTTCTTCCTTTTTCTTAACTCGTTAGCTATTTTATACTCAATATACTCCTGCTCTAACACACACAAACAATCATATACCTGATCCATAGTCTCCCCAGAAGCTAAGGACAACCCATGAAGAAACTCAATCGGCAAAGAAGCAACTGTTTTTTCCCTGGTAACCCAAGAAGACAAAGTCCCCTGCTTAAAACCATAAAGCTCACAGAACACTTCCACAGATAATCCCAAACGACCAATGATAAACACATTAACAGGATGTGAATAGACATAATTTTTTAACGACATACAACTTCCTCCATGATACATAAGACTGCATACGCAGTTATAAGTATACCACCTACACGTAGCTAGGCAAAGGGAGCAACACCTACAGAAGTATCATAGATATATTGTATAAGGCAATTTGCACCTTTTATTTTTCAACCTGTATCTACTTCAAAAAGATTCACTTCTTTAAGAGGGTTCAAGGGGGTTGATAATTGTCTAAATGTCTCTTCTACTAAGCTCTCGTTGAGTCCAAATACCTCTGTGATCCTTGTTGAATAATCTAGTCTCTTTTCTTTACTTAGTTGAATAACCCTCGCGAACAACGTTTTGACTGAAGCAATGATCATTCCGCCATTTCTTCCTCGTGTTACCTTGTAGAAGACTTTATTCTCCTCTCGTAACTCATTTAAGATCTTATCAAGTGTTCGCTTGGGCATCGTTAGTTGTGAAGCCAATTCTTTTTTTGACAGGTTCAAATAAGGCTCACTAGCAAGACTTTTTTCGCTTAGATAAGCCAATAGATCTTCTTTCCATTCATTTTTATGACTATATTTTCTTTGATCTCGTGGCTTTTTAAATTTCCACCAGCCACGTCGTTGAATGAACAGATCATTATTTTTTAAGGTTGGTGAAACCCATTGCTGGCACAATTCAATAATGAATTCTCTGCTTGCTGCTTGATAATTACCAGAATAAGCACTACGTACAATCTTTACTAATTCTGCTTCAGATAGCGGTTCCTGTAACCGTTCGTTGAATGTGAACATATTGTATTCGCAAGTATCCAATGCATAACCTGAAGAGTAATAAGCTAAAGAAAGCGTGAAAATCACATTATTTCGACCAAGACGTCCTTCTCCGCCGACGATGTTTGCTTTATGAAGTAACATATCGAACCACGGTTCATCTACTTGACGAATTTCTTTTTTCTCAGGAAAGACAATTAGTTTTCGTTCTCGATCTTCTTTTGTTTTTTGATCTGATTCAAGCTTCATCGACCATTGAATCCAGTCAGCAAAAGAATACTGATAGTTCATTTCTTTAAAAACAATATTATTTTCTTGTGGGAATCGAGCAATTCCGAAGTGGTTACATCCTAGATCCACTCCGGACAATTTTTCAGCCAACTGTAGACGAATTGTTTTTGAAATTTTTTTTGCTACATCGATCACCTTGAAATTGCTTTTCTTTGTGACATAGCCTGGTGTCTTTAGTACAAAATAAACTTGATAACCATGATCTGATTCTAAAATTAGCGTTGGCATGTAGCCCACTTGATCTAAACAGGCTAAAATAATTTCGCCTTGATGGTTCTCTTTTGAATCGATATCAACTACAAATGTGTTGATTTGACTTAAGTTTTTCTCAGAATGACCTTTAACCACTGTTCGATAATCATCCGCATAAGTACCAAAGCGATAGGTATTAGGTGTCCAATGCGTTAGTTTCTTTTCGTTCTCTAAAATAGCTTCTTCCGAAGTAATGACCATACCACGCCCAACATTCATTAATTGCTTGCTACGGTACGCAAAGATAGCACCACTCCTACTGGAATCAATATGACCTGCAGGTTTCATGGTGCTGTTTCGATATTTGTATGTACGTAAGCCGTTTTTAAGAATAGCTGAATAAATTTCGCTCAACATCGATTGTAACGTCCTTTCTCAAACAAAAAGAGAACACAGTTTAGCTTTAATCTCAGCCATAGTATGTGTTCTCTCTTCAGTGTTTAAGAATATTTAATTTAAGTACACTAAATAAACGTTCTTCTGTTGAGTTGCTCGCCTTTTTTTGGTAGAATAAAGGCAATCGGAAAAGGTATCCGATCAACTTTTAATATAAGTAGTTGGTAGCTACTTACATATTCTTGAGACGAGCGTGAACACATGTCCTAACCATGTGATTCAGAAATAATTGATTCTGCTAAAATCAATTATTTCCGTCTCTTTTTTTTATGTAATTTTTCTGTTTAAAGAGTACCACTGCTTTTGCTACTTTGTAAATAGTGAATTATCTGTGGTTTCTATAGAATTAAGTTTACCTCTTTTCACTCTAAATTGTCAACGCAAAACGCACAAATATATTTTGACATTTTGAATATATCTGATATACTGAATATAGCAAATATATTTAGTATATCCACTATATTCCTTATAAAGTCTGAATTCTTATCAATTTGGAGTATATTAGATATATCGAATATATTAAGTATATGAAGTATACTAAATATATTTAGTATAGGAAATTGGAGGGAACTATGGAAAACTTACGGACTGCATTTAAAACATCAGATAAACTAGGAAAAGTTGTAATGCTTACAGGTAGAAAAGGCGGCATTGGTAAGACTACAGACAATGATTTATTAGCGATTGTTTCTAGTCAACTTTTTGAAAAAGACGTGTTGCTAATTGATTATGACCAACAAAGAAATACTACTTCCAACATTGGATCAACGTATCAAATTACTAGCTTTGATCGATCCATGTCTGCAGCAATCAAAAAAGGGGACTGGGTTTCAGGTATTACTCAAGTAAGTCCACATTTATATATTATGGCTGGCTCTCCTGGATCTGAAGAACTTAATGAATACTTGTCCGAAAAATATCCTGATCGTCGTAAGAGATCATTGGCCTTCATTAAACCTTTAGAAGAATTGAGAAAAAATTTCGATTATATCTTTATCGACTGCCCACCATCAACAGATAATGTGGTTCGTGCATTCTTAACTGCTGCAGATTATATTATTGCAATGCAAGAATTAAAACGGTACGCAATGGAAGGAACAGAAGATTTTATTAATAAAGTTTTAGTTCCGATTGTCACGAATTTTGAAGAGTCTCATCTTCAAATCATTGGAATTTTGCCTGTTCTTTTCTCAGTGCGACGTTCCTCTCAACACGCAAACTATCAAAAAACAATTGATAAGTATGGTGAATCAAACATTTTTAAAAGCATTGTTAAAGGCTCGGATCGGTTAGAAATGTATGGTGAGAATGGTATCCAATTAAATGATTATGTAGATCGAAGATGGTGGGCTATTTTTGCAGACATCTTTACAGAATTAGAAGAAAGAATTGAATACTATGAACAACATGGTGATATTGAAGGATTTGATTATACACCTAAATATGCTGACTCAATGGCCAATCATATCCTACCTCTTGGAAAGGAGATTAAACTAAATGGCATTATTACCAACGAACAAAGATAAGAAGAAAATTGGTGCTGAAGATATTTCAATTAAAGATGATATTAATGTCGAGTTAGGGGAACGAAAGTACACTGCGAAAGAAAGAAAACCAGTTCAAGTAGATCCTCCCGTACTAAAAACCATTCGGGATCTTAGTTATGCAAAAGATATTCCTATGTATGAAATAGTCAAACTTGCAATGGACGCCTATGTTGATACTTTAAACGACGAGGAACGGATTATATATAATAGACGATCAAAAGATTAAAATATAGTAAGTATACTAGATATAGTAAATATATTTAGTATACTTACTATATTTTTAGCTTTATTAATCCTAATCCTTCAAAATATGTGTATTGTTTGGGGGTATACAACATTTGGTGTTAGTATCAAATCTTAGACAGCTTTTCGTAGAGACAAGAATAAATTAAACTTATCTACGAGAGGATGAATTTTTATGACCCGATATGAAGAAAATTTTAAACAAATGATTGTTGAACTGAATCAAACTGGACGTTCTGTTCGAGGGTTAGCGAAAGAATATGGCTTATCTGAAGCAACGATTTACAAATGGAAGAATTTATATTTACCTGATCAGTCCACAGGACTGACTGGAAAAGAAGTAGCTGAACTGAGAAAAGAAAATGCTCGTTTAAATGAGGAACTTGAAATCTTAAAAAAAGCCGCAGCCATATTCTCTCGGAAAACCTAAATTCGCTTGTTCAATTTATTGAAAAATGGTGTAAGGATTACACTGTTTCTTTGTTGTGTCGGTTATTAGAAATCCCTAGAAGTGTCTATTATTTTTATAAGAATAAACCGTTGACAGCTACAGAAATCAGAAATAATAAGTTGAAAAAGAAGATTTCAACAATTTTTTTTACGAATAAACAACGCTATGGTGCCACAAAGATCCATCAAGTTTTATTAAAAGAAGGGATTTCAGTATCTCTTAAACATGTCCAAAAGCTAATGAAACAATTAAATTTAAGGTCGATTGTAGTTAAAAAATATAGACCTCAAAGGTCTAATAAACCGATCATGGATAGGCTACAATTAACTAGACAGAAAAATTAAGGTGTGTAGACTAGAAGAA
>OLQF01000705.1_pt1 | contig 21330 bp, 26 predicted proteins | sample 1643171 | NCBI WGS metagenome assembly OLQF01 (sample SAMEA3136702, study PRJEB25190) | human gut metagenome | reverse complement strand
TAAGTGGACATATGCCGGGATACCATTAGTAATTTAATCACTGATATTTAAGCAACGCTGTATTAGGACAATTCCCTTTCGCTGTCTCTCAAATAATGACACACAAGTAAATAACTATATTAAAAGTATATATGATTCAAGATAACCATTCAATTTTTACTCTAGTTATCATGATTTAAAAACCCATTATCCCCACCTGCACCAATGTAAAACTATCAATCACAGAAAAGCATGCAAAATAGCCGCCGTATCTCTGTATGCACGTTTCCAATCCTCCGGAATATCAGCTTCAATCGTTAAAGTTCCTTGATATCCGGATTCTTTTAAGACATCCAAAAATTCCGTATAATCAAAGTCATCGTTGGCGTTCGGGAAGGGGCGTGCCGGATATGAAATTGGGTAGTCCATGTGTATATGGTGTATGTAATCTGAATAGGACACGATATCCGTTAGCGGCTCTTTTACCCAAACCAAATGCCGCAAATCAGCCATAGTAAACAGATTCGGCACACCTACTTCCCGGATAATCCGTACGGCCTCCGGCAGTGAGTTAATATAGTTGGAATACATAGGACCAAGGGGTTCCAAGATAACCTCTACATCATAATTACCTGCAATCTCTGCCAACATGCGCATAAAGTCAATAAACCGATTTTCTTTTTTAATGCTGGTTTCATCTATGAGCAGACGAGCCTTACCATTTCCAATAATAATCCTGTCCATCCCAAGTAACTTCGCCCTATGACAAGCATGCTCAAGATAAGCCTTATATTCCAATGCGTTAAAAGAATCCGTAAAAAACCATGGCTTGGCAACCGGAAGCGCCCTTGCTCCTGTCAGCACCGGAAAACCAATCTCATGCACCTTATCACAAAAAATACGAAACTCATTTTCTGCCAATGCTTCAATCTCCGGTACATCCAGTTCCGCATAATCAAATCCAGCCTGCCGGATATTATCATAGTCTGCGATTCGTCCAAAGCCGCCTAATCTCATAAAATTTTCCCTTTCCTCTTCTTGTTATAATCCTGCCTTTGCGTTCATATCATCAAGAATCCTGTTAACATCCAGCATCTCTTTTAACGATGCGCGGGGTTTAGCCCCAGTCAACCAATCGTTCAATGTTGTCTTTGTATAAACAGTGTAGTATATGTCACTGTCCGTGTTTAACGGAATACCCACTGGCTCTCTATCATATCCCCTGATTTCCAGACGGTTCTCCGCAAGTATATAATACCCATTCTCTGTGACAATTGTCCAGCGGTTCTCCCGTTTCGAATCCTCCGACATGGGATAAGCATAGCCGCTTTCCAAAACCAGGGAAGTTCCACTTGGCAGCTTCAGCAATGAAGTTGCATAAGTCTCAATATCATATGGAGAACTATATTGATAAGCGGACGCTAATGTTTTGGCGCTGCAACTGTCTGTCAAAAACAAAGCCATATCTATAAAATGAACACCCAGATTAGTCATGCATCCTCCTCCTGCTGTACGTTGTGAAAGCATCCAGGAAGAAGTCTCCAGATAGCGGGATGGAGTTTCAGATCATTAACAGTATCACTATAGCGCCAGACAAAAGGAATGGAACAAAAACCGTTCTTTTTCTCGCAAAATTCATATAAGGATTCCACCTCACCAGCATTCATGCCGGCTGGTTTTTCCATTGAGAATGGGATGCCCAGCTGTAAAAGATATTCCGCAGTCTCTTTCATCCGGTAGTGAGGCGCAAATGCAAATACGAAATCCGGCTTTGTTTCCATTACCATCTGACGGTAATCCTGATATGCGGGGCAGCTGTATTTCCCGGCATAGCGTGCAGCGATACCAATGTCATCATCACTAATACCGACTACCGAATTCTCAGGAAGTCCCAGAAGATACAGCGGTAAATGCCAATGACTGACTCCCAGCAAGGCAATCTTCATCTTTTCACTCATTATTTCCCCTTTCGGAATCAAAAAAGTATACTTTTTAAATAGTCAATGGATTTTTTCATTCCAATGGATGCATCCGGAATGTCATCCGGATGCCACCTTCTCTCATATTCCAGAGAAAGCCACCCATCATATCCGTGAGCCTTCACGGATTTCAGTATTGCAGGCCACTCTAAAATGCCTTCTCCCACAATACGAGTGCGGACATTTCTCTCTGATTCATCCGGATGGGATACATCAGATGATACAAAATCCTTACCTTCCAAGAATACCAGGTCTTTTACATGCATATAACTGACATATTGCTGCTGCAGAGAAATGGCCTCTTCATATCCTTCATTTCCCGTAAAGGTCAGATTGGCCTGGTCATATAGGATGCGGACTGCCGGATGGTCAATATCCCGGATTAATGCGGCACTATCCTTTGCAGATACCGCCATTGTATTAAAATGATTTTCCACAATTAACACAACATCCTTCTGAGCAGCCAGATTACCCAGATACCGCAGTGATTCTATCAGTTTCTCTCTTCGTTCTTCCAAATTTTGTGTATCCCCTGCCAAAAGATTCCCACCATAAATACGAATGTAATGCGCATTCAGATACTGGCAATAATCAATCACTTTACGAATACTTTCGATTTCCGCCTGTCGAACTTCTTTATCCAGTGAATTAAAGTAGGAGTTATATGGAGTCAGGCAGGAAATTTCAATTTCATTTTCCTCTGCACAACGCTTCACAATAGAAAGGCTTTTTTCATCACAATCACAAGGAATTCCTGAACAGTATCCATCCTGAACAACAATTTCTGCTCCATCCGCTCCAATCCTATGAAACAATTCAATTGCTTCGTTCACCGGATATTCTGGCGTACCCATTGTATGTCCGGCAATTTTCATGTGTCTCTTCACCTCTATTCCATCCCTGGAAGGCCTGCACTTCGCAATATCCTATCCAGTAATTCATGTGTCTTATATGCATCCACAGCATTTGTAAGTGGTACCCTGTCTTCTTTTACACAGTCCAGGAAATGCCGGATTGCATAGCTGAAACCAAGCTTATCTTCTGACCGTGCCCATCCCATAGCAAGGGGAGTCATCTCTGTGGTATGCTGCTCCTCTGCATCCGTTATGGTGATGCTATCAGGCATTTTGATAAAAACAGAGCGGTTGCCACCATGAATCTCAATATTTTCTTCCCACTGGCCAGAACTGCGGTCAGCTATCAGCATACCTGACGCACCACTTTCAAACAATAACTGCGCTGTGGTAAAGCTTTCGTAATCCGGATCTGTGAATTTAGAAATTGCATGTACCTCCTTCACTTCACCGCCATAAAAACGCATCAAGTCCACAATATGGATTGCATTTTCCAATGTTGCGTGATATTCCGTAGCCGGACGGTTTTTCTGTCCTATAATAACATCCGGAAGGATATCTGTATAGACTTCTTTGGCTTTCTGACATACCGGAGCATACCGACGGTTAAATCCAATCATCAGTTTACGTCCAGTCTGTTCTGACAATTCAGCCATATGGTCAGCATCTTTCAATGTTGTTGCCATATGATTAACTCCTATTAGGAAAACACACTGTCAAAAGGTTTTTTGCTTTTGGCGGGGGTCAGCCCGCCTCGGCGGTATCGGTGGTGTTGATTTCAATGTACTCGGCAATCTTGCGGAACTCGTCCGCGAACTTGAAATGAACGCTGATATTGCCGTTTTCGTAAACCTTGATATGGTCTACCAAGTCCGTGAGGATTTCACGGGTCAGCGTTTCGATGCTTTGATACTTTGCAAAGGCTACCAGCGCGGGGTGTTCCTTGTCAACGCCGTTTGCCAGCTCCGCACGTTCCGCGTTCAGCCGGGCCAGCACATCCGCAAGCTCGGCGGCCTGCCGTTCATAATCGGCTTTCATATCCCGGTATTCCTGCTGGGTGATCTCCCCGTCTTTCCAATCTTGATACAGTGACTGCTTGTAGCGGGTTATCCGGGTCAATTCCTTTTCCTTTGCGGCTATCTGGTCGTTAAGGCGGTGGGATTGACTTTTTTTCAGCGGGGCCGAGTTGATACGGGCTATCAATTCCGAGTAGGAAACGGCGGTGTTCACTTGATACTGGATAGCGAACAGAACGGCGGCCTCCAGACGGTTGTGCTTGATAGAGTGCATGGAGCAGGCCGTCCGGGAGCGGTTCTTGTAAGTGGAGCAGGCGTAATAGATATTTTTCCCGCTCTGGCTGCGGGTGATGGATTTCCCGCAGTCCGCACATTTCAGAAAACCGCTGAACAAGTGAACCTCCCGCCCTTTGGGGGATGTCCGGGTATCGCGTACCAGCAGGGCCTGCACCTTGTCAAAGGTTTCGTGGGTGATGATGGCCTCGTGAGTATCGGGGACGCGCACCCATTCTTCCTCCGGCACAGCCTCAATCTGGTGTACCTTGTAGCTTTTCACCCGGCGGCGGCCCTGTACCAAATCCCCGGTATAGATGGGGTTAGTGAGGATTTCATGTATCATGCGGGCTCCCCACATGGGGTCGTCCGCCACAGCCGAGGAAACGGGCAGGCCCTTTTTCCGGCGGTAGGCCGTGGGGCTGGGTGTGCCGTGTTCGTTCAGATACAGCGCGATGGCCCTTTTAGACGAGCCTTGCAGGAGCATGGAATAAACGCGCTTGACGATTTCAGCCGCATCCGCATCCACAATAAGCTGGTGCTTGTCCTTTGGGTCTTTGATGTAGCCATAGGGAGCGAAAGAGCCGATGTACTGGCCGTTGCGCCGCTTGTAATCAAAAACCTGCCGGATTTTCTTTGAGGTCTGGTAGCAATAGTTATCGTTCATCACGTTAGTTATCGGAACGATAATGTTTGAAACGCTGTCGGGGTTTAGGTAGCTGTCCACGTTCTCCGCAAGGGAGATAAAGCGGACGCCCATCTGCACAAACAAGTTATCAATCAGACTCCCCGCGTCACTGTAATTCCGGGCGAACCGGGAAAGGTCTTTCACAATCACGCAGTTGATTTTCCCGCTCATCACATCGGCCAAGAGCCGCTGGAAGTTTTCGCGGTTGGCATCCGTCCCGGTGTGCCCATCGTCCACATATTCAACCGCGCTTTCAAATTCGTTCATGTGCCGCCGGTAGAAATCCCCCAGCAGGTCGCGCTGGTTCTTCACGCTGTTGCTGTCGTCCTTGCCCTTTTTCAAATCCTCTTTGGAAAGGCGGATGTATGCGCCTAAACGCCAGCGCCGGATTGTATAGGTAGGGGTTAAAGTCTGCTGATACCCTCTGTTTTTAGCTCGTGCCATTGTTCCTCCTTCCCTATCACATTACACTTATATTATAACTCTGTTCCGGGGTATCGACAAGGATGCCGATGCCTCGGGACATTTTGTCTCGAAGTGGGAGCAGGCCGCAACAGCAGTTACAGCCCGCTCTTTTGCCGGATAAGAAAGGCGGTCAGCGTATCCTGGAGGGAGGGGCCGCCCTCGGCAAACTCAATTTTCACGCCCACGCCGCCCACGCTAAAGCAGTACGGATTGACGGCCCGTCTCACAAACCGGGCCAGCCGCTCCTCCCGGGGGAGGGTGCGGTCAAAGGCCATACCGCTCACGTCAGCCAGCGCATCCGCGCTCACCGCGCCGATGTCCACGCTTTTCATTTGTTCCAGCTCTTGTGCGGTCAGTTTCACGGTAAAACCTCCTTTGCGTTTTGGGTTGGTGGGGAAACGCGAAAGGACAGCACCGCGAAAGTGCTGCCCTTTGGCCTGTCCTCACCTTGGGACAATTTGTCTCGAACTTGTTTGAAATGGAAACGCCGGGCCCGTATGTTTGGCCCGTCAAAAGACAGCAGGTAGCGGCCCGGCATTTCCTTGTTTTGTGCGGCGGCCTCAAGCGGCAAGCGGCCAGCTTGTCCCTCGCGGATCGTGGCCGTGGGGCTGGCAAATTCCCCACACGCGGCGGTGGTGTTGGTCGCTCGTCCTCCCGTGGGAGAAGTCACCGCGCACCCGCCGCCCGGCTCCCCGTGTTCACTCGGGGCCGCCCGCTATTCAGTTGTGGAGAAGAAAAAACTTCCTCTCATATACCACCAGAAAAGTGGAGCAAATGGAGACGGCAATCAGAAATTTTTTTGCAGATATTTTTTCATCTGCGCGATGCCGCTCAGGACAGAGCGACGCACCGCGCTCTTATCCACGCCCTCGGCCTGGGCAATCTCCCGGTAGGTCATGCCGAGGATAAAGTGAGCGTCCACCCGGCGGCCTTGGGTTTCCGGCAGGCTGTTCAGCGCGTTCCACAAACGGATAAACCGCTCCTTGAGCTCCAGAACCTCGTCCGGGGTGAGCTCGTGCAGGCAGGCGGAATACTCGATGCCGTCATCCGCATCCAAGGAATAGTATGCCTTGTTGTAGCGGACACGCTCGGTATAGGCCGCCTCGTAGCGGACGCTGGCCTGGAGCGCCTCGGCCACATCGTCAGTAACCTCAATATATTCGTCCTGGGTGTACCAGTAGTAAAAGTCGCGCAAGTTGATGATAGTCATTATATGTACCTCCATATCGTTTTTTGTGGTTGGGTTGCCGGGAAACGATATGGAGGGCGGCGGGGAGCGGCACCCGGGGGAGCCGCCCCGCACCTTGGGACTGTTTGTCCCAAAGTGGAGCCGACAAGAAACGACAACGCCCGCACAGCGTTGTACTGTGCGGGCGCATGAAATGACGCAGTTCTTTATGTACTTGCAAATTTCGTGTTGTTGGCCGGAGTAACCCGGTGGTGGGGCTATACTTTTTTTGACAAGTTACGCGTAGCAGAAATCAAAAAGGACATAACGATACCTCCCGGATACCGCCGTGTCCTTAAAAATGGGCGACCTTAATACACCCTCCGTATTCTATTTTTTCAAAAGAAAACGGCGGCTTGAAATTTGTTATTTCAAAACCGCCGTTAGGCTACTGTATTTTGTTTTGGCGCGCAGATAATCAGCCGCCGCAACAACGGTTTTTTTTATTTCCCGTTGGGCGGATGTTTTATGCTATGCAGTCCTAATTTCCTATTTCTCAGTCTGTTTTTTCAAAGCGTATCCTATCTGTGCTTGTAGGAATACCGTTTTGTATGACATTCCACTCGTTGTTTTGATAAACTTCATATTCCTCAAAGGCACAAGGTAATCCATTAGCAATCGTTATGTCGCTACTGTCCATAAGCTGAAAATGCAAATGCGGTGCATACGAGTTACCTGAATGACCGACCCGACCTATTACATCCCCCGTCTTTACACTTTGACCAACAGAAACTTGAATAGAACCTGTTTGAAGATGAACGAGAGCGGCATATACATTGTTGCCACAGTCTATGATAATGTAGTTTCCGGCAACAGATTGTATATCATCTCTTTCGGGATTAAAATAATGTGCGTTTTTGTACGCATTAACCGTATCTGAAAATAAATTTGTTTTAGAATTTTCCGCATATCCATCTTGAGCTTGGACAACAACTCCATCGCAAGGTGAATATACCTCTTGTCCCCAACAATAATATTGATTTAATGGAATACCCGAAAAAAGGTATCGCAAAAAACTTGTGCGATATGCTGGCCAACCTGTTCTATTCCAATCTACTTGCACAAAGTCAAAAGCATATCTTGTTCCTAATTGGTTTGTGCCGTGACTGGGAATTTTTGTGCCAGGAGTGTTTGGTGCAAGCCATTCACCCCTTAAAGGAAATGCTACAACGATTGGTTCCTGTGCTGTTTCCATTTCATCTCCTCCATTATAATGCTTTTCGCCTACGTCAAATACAATCGAAAAAAAGACAATCCAAATTATCACTGCAACACTGATGTGCTGTTTTCTTTTTAACTTTATGGGATATTCCCTAGCCTTATTTATCGCTGATTTCATAAAAAACTTTCCGTAGTTCAACAAAATAATCATCAAGTTCAGAAATAATGGTAGCACTATCCAAAACAGCGCTTTTCTGCTCTCGAATTTTTTCTAATAGCTGGTCAGCAAATCCAACATTAGACCAAAAGATAAGCTGCTTGCATTTTTCTATGTTCAACCCTTTTCTAAACTTGGTTTCATCTATGTTATCGAACAATTTTGGGTAGCAACTCGATTTTTCTTTATGTGCTCGACTTTCAAGTTCTTCGTTTACCTCAGCGGAATTTGTGGGGCGTGATAGCTTATTAAAGTCCAAAATCCAAGGATATTTTTCAGACATTTTAATCTGCAAAAAGTACGATTGACGCAGTCTAGTGAAAATGTCGCGTTCTTCGTAATTCATCAATTCAAAATACTCTTTTCTGATAAGTTCGGAAAAGTAATCATATACGACAAGAAATAGTTCTTGTTTGTTACTTACATAGTGAAACATTAGGGCCTTAGAAATCCCGGCATTTTTAGCGATGATATTGGTCGATGCATTATCATACCCTTGCATAGAAAATTCTTTTAATGCCGAATTTAGAATAGCATCCCGCCTTTGTGGATCTAACTCCAATAGTTTAATAGACATTGTGTGTTCCTCCGTTTGCAAAAGATTAACCTATTAGGTCAACATCATTATACCTCTTTTTACCTAATAGGTCAATAGCAAATCACTCTATGAAATGTAAAAATTTCACGCAGAAAAAGTGAAAACAAATACTACTAAAATATAAAATTTTATTTCGTTCTCATATTCCGCCCCGAAATGTAAAATAATATAGGGGTGATGTGAAAATGTACCAATACGAAAAGCGCCTGGACTGTCATGCCCTGGGCCAAGAAATCAAGCGCAGACGAAAAGCTAAAGGCTGGACGCAGGAGCACTTGGCCCAGCTTGTAGACCTCACCCCGCGCTCCATCATGTATATTGAAAATCGGGGCCAGCACACCAGCCTCAATGCCTTTTACAAGCTCGTCACCCTTTTTGATATTTCCGTAGATGAATTTTTCTACCCGGACAAGCTGGGCGGCGAGAGTGAGCGCCGGAAACATATTGACCGGATGCTGAACGGAATGGACGAAAAGGAGCTTATCATCATAGAGGGAGCCGCAGAGGGTATCAGAAAAGCCAGAGAGACGGAGGGAGCGTAAGGAAAAGCGCGACCTCCGTTTTTTTTCGCGCCATGTATAGGGGAGCGCACAAACGGCAAGCAATTCGAGTGTGGCCACACTCCGAAATTTTCACAGGCCGCAGGCCCGTGAAAATGCTTGTTGGGGAGCTCCCCAAACCCGCAGGACTTTGGGACAAATTGTCCCAAAGTCCCGGCGCAAGCGCCTGTTGGTTGCGGCCCGGAGCTAACGCTCCTGGGCCTTATTCCGCTCGTCCGTATGGCCGAGCAGATAGTCGATATTTCCCTTGACCGCCACGGCCTCCCGCATTTGCCGCTGGGCCTCCCGATACTTGGCATATAACGCCTTTTTCTTTTCGGAGAGTTCCTGGCGTTTCTTTTTCAGCACATCCATTTTGGGGAGCCTTGCCCCGTCCAAAAGCTCACTCATAGTAGCGCGGGCCTTGCGATAGGCGGCAAGCTCCGCCTCATGCTCGGCCAGATACTTTTTACTATACCGGGCCGCCTTATAGCCATCGAACACCGGGCGCGTCTTTGCATAGTCCACCGTGGCCCCCATGAGCTGGGTTGTCTCGGAAAGGGCCGCCTCGGTGTCCCGCAGCTCCTCGCCCAGTTTGTGAAAACGATCCACCGCGGCCTCGGTGCTGGCCGACAGCGCCGCATAGTCTGTCAGCTCATGCTCCCGAAGATACTGGAGTGCGGCAGCCATCTGCTTTAGATTGTAAACTTTGGCCCACCGTTCATAGCCCAGCCCCTTGCCCTGGGCCATGCGCTCTTGAATGTCGATGATAAGATCAACGCGCCGGGCCGGAGCCGGATCGTCTTTCGGGAGCTCCGGGATGGGCCGTTCCCCGGCAATTACTGCCCGGATGTCCTCGGGATCAAAGCCGGGGCCCAGGGTGGATGCCCGCAGGCGGGTGTACTTATCCTGCCCCGGAGCCAGAAACGAGAGTGCGCCGCCGCGCCCATGTTTGACCGCAAATCCCGACTCCTCCATGAGCCGCAGGAACGCCGGGAAGTCTGCGGGCTGTTTCCCCAGGGCCTCCACGATGGCCAGCCGCACCCGTTGCTGGGCAGACGGCGGCTTTTCCCCAAGCCATTGACCATAATGGAGAAAGCATCCTTTGCTGTGCTGTTTCGGATTTTGAATATAGGACAGGTCGTGCTCAATGCACACCCGGTCAGAGAGCCGCCGCAGAGCAAAGGACGAGCCGATGAAGTTATGAAACTTTCGGGAGCGGTCAAAGGCCGTGGAATTGAAATAAATGTGGTTATGCCGATGGCCCTTGTCAATGTGGGTGCAGACAAAAAACTGATATTTGCCCTTTGTCCAGCGCATAGCCGTTTCATAGCCGATTTTGTTTGCCTCCTCCGCCGTGACCTCGCCGGGCGGGAAAGCCTGCCGGATCTGAAAGAACAAAGCGCCATTTCCCACGGCCCGGCCTGTCTCCGCTTGATACTGGCTTTTTACCAACAGAAACTCAGCGGGGGCCGTGGCCGGATCGCAAAGGTAGGAGGACAGGGCTCCCAGCTTTTTGGGGTTGAGCCCATAGTCAAACCGCTCCTCCATTGTCTGAACGGCGCTTTTCCCAGCCGCTACCTTGTAGGGCCGGATGTAGGTTGTAGCGATAGCCGCACCTCCTTCCGAAAGGAAAACGGCGGCTGTGCTCCAGCCGCCGCGTGGGACTTCGGGACAAATTGTCCCAAAGCGTTATCCTGCAATAAAGCTCTTTAATGAGTAGTTGAGATCGTCCAGCTTGCCGACCAGCCACTCGGCTGCGGCGGGCAGCCCATAGGAGGAAAGCAGAAAGGCAAGTACAAGCCCGGTAATCCCCCAGGATGCGTTGTGCTGGATGAACAGCTCAAACAGGCCGCACACCGCGAGGATCAAGGACAGGATGCCGAACACCCAGGACGCAAGCGACACACTAAAGTTTAATACCGCTACCAGGAGCGTAAGGGCCAGCACAAAGGGGGCCGCGAGGATTTTCAGAATGATCCGCATAACTTGATACCTCCTTGTTTTGATTGACAGGTTATCCCTATATGATAATTATACCTCTGTCCCGGCGGGACAACAAGGATGGCTCCGGCTTTCAGCACTTCGGGACTAATTGTCCCGAAGTAGTGAAAACCGGGGAACGGAAAACCGCTCCCCGGTATAACTATCGCTCCACAATGGCAGACAGCTTTTGCAAAAGATCGGACAATGGCCCCCACAGCTTTTCATAGTCTCGTTGCAAAGCCTTGATCTCCTCGGGATAAATCCCGCCGTAGGTGTTGGCCTGGATCGCTACTTGATTGAGGTTGTTTGAGCACCGCCTCTGGAGGGACACTAGCTCCCGGACGGGGGACAGGTCAACATGGAGCACATAGCCGTTGAGAGCCATTTTCCGCATATAGGCCCCCATGTTGCGGATGCCCGCCTCGGCCATGCGTTCCCGGATCAGCGCCTGCTCCTCCTCCGATACCATCACATGAAGATGGACAGGGCGGCGGCGTTTCTTTGTCATCGTTCCTCCCGATCCCGGCTCCGATAGGCCCTGGGCGGTTCCTTTACCTTGTCCAGCGGCTTTTCCTGCTCCGGGGGCGGGGCCTGGTTATTCAGAACACCATCCAACATATTGTAGTTGTGCTCGGTGGCAATCTCCGCGCTTTTCATCGGGTTATATTTTTCTTCCATGTAAATCCTCCTTATCGTTCGCCCCGGTCAGGGGCTTTCTTTTTCGGGGACTCCCGGCCCTGGTGCTCCTGGGCCAGTTTCTCCGCTTTTTTCATCTGCTGGGCGATGGAACGCTTTTTCGAGCACCGCTCGGGCACAGGCTCACGGCCTTCGGGGTTGTCATGGGCGGGACGCAATTCATAATCTGCTATCTGCTGTTCCGTCAGCGGGTGGAGATACCAAAGCTCGCCCCAGGCCCGGAACGCCTCGCCCTCCACGGGCTGGCGGGTATTGTAATTGAGATGGGCAACCGGGAGATTTTCTTTCTGGCGCGGATAGGTGCCTATATCCACGGGCCGCTGGGTGGAGTAATACTTGAAAAAATCCGGGCCCGAGGTTTCCAAACGGGACACGCCATACTGCTTTTCATGGTTGAACACACGGCGGTTATAGTCCCCGATGGCCTCACACTCTTCGTTGAAATAGTGGCCCCAGTAATAGTCCCGTTTTCCGTCCTCCTGGGTAAACTGCCAGGTCACAAAGGGGTTGGGAGCCTTAAAGTTTTCCCCCAGCGCAAAGCCTCGGCCATTATCGAACAGGACAAATTGATGGATCACATAACCTTGATTTTCTTCCAGAGTGGCACCTCCTTAAAAGCGGGTACTTCGGGACAAATTGTCCCAAAGTACCATGATACCGATGTTGACAGCATCCGGGCCAAACAGGGGCAGGCCATATCAAACTACGGCCCACCCCAAAAGCGGCCCCGGAAAGCCTTGATACAAGCGGGTTTTGCGGGGCCTAATTGTCAACGCCCCAGCCCCGTTTTTTCCGCATATATTCCCGCTGTTGGCGGCGGTGGGCCTTCTTTGCACAGGCCGCCGAACAGTAAGCCTGCCGCCCATCCGGGGGAACAGGCCCGCCGCACACCGGGCACACCTTGAAATCCAGCCTGGGCCCCTCGGTCATAAGAGTGGCCTCCAGCGCCGGATCAAGGGGCAGGACGGCCTCACGGAAATAGCGGCAATAGGCCCCCGTCCAGCATTTCCCGAACATATAACATTCACATTCCAGCGGCAGGCAGCCATATTCCCGGTCATAATTGGCGCACCATTTTACCACCAGGGAGCGAATCGCCGCCTTTTCCTCCCGGGTAAGTTCACGGGACACGGCCTCACCTCCCACTGGACGGAGCTTTCAAAAGTTCCCGGTAGCAGGACACACAGCCGATCCCCCGCCAGTAGGAGCACCCATCGCACCGGGAGCCCCTGGGCGGTTTTGACGGGGCTGGAGCCTGGGGGCGGGGTTTCTGTTTCATCATTCGTTCAAATGGGCTGTTCGTAAAATTCATTTTGTTTCCTCCTCTCCGTCAGCGTCATCCTCGTCCCAGGGCGGGCCGTCCTCTTCCTCGTCCCCATAGGGCTCCGCGCCGTCATAGTCCTCCAGTTCCCCGCCATAGTCCTCCTCGGGCTCGGCGGCCTTTTGATGTTTGGGGCGGTAGACCTTAAAGTACCAGCCAGCCCCGCCGCCGATCACCGCCACAGCCAGCACCAGCAGGAGCATCCCCATATTGCCGTCCGTTTCCGGCTCGGCCTCCTCCGGGGCAGGCTCCTCAGTTTCCACCGTTTCCGCTGGCTCGGGCTCCACCCCCGCGCACTCGGTCATATTGAGGGAGCAGACCGGGCAATCCATATTGACGGCTCCCGCCGCGCATTTTTCCCGGCAGGAGCAGGCGGCCTGTTCCACCCCGGCGGCCTCCGCAGCAGCCAGCAGATCGGCTTCGTCCGTCATGCTCAAAAAGTAGGTTTCATACTGCTCGCCTTCCTCGTCCACGGGCTTGTCATAGTCGATGACGATGTAAAAGGTGTTGCCGCCCGCCGTCTGGACGGTGATAAACTGCTTGTTGGTGTGCTTGTCATAGAGCAGATCGCGGGTGACAAGGTTGCCTTCTTCCTCAAACCCATCGCCCGGCTCTATGGTGGGCTCCGGCTCCGGGGCCGGGGTTTCCTCCGTCATGGTGGGATCTCCGTAGTTCTCGCCTTCGCCGCCGCTGGCATAGGCATGGGCGGGAACGCTAAAGCCGCATAAAAGAACGGCGGCACAAAGCGCCGCCGTCCAGGACTTCCATTGTCTCATTCAGTTTTCCTCCTTTTCTTCGGACTCGGACTTCGGGACAATTTGTCCCAAAGTTCCATCGCCCTTCAGCTTTTCAAACAGCAGGGGGAGCTCCGCCAGGGGGATGCTCATACCCCGCACGATGTCCACGATCTCGCTGTTTTCGGCCTCCAGCTTTTTCTGTTCCAGCTCTTTAAGCCGGGCCTGCTGTTCGCTGATTTTGGCCTTGACCTTATCAATCTCGGCCTGGATTTTCATACTTTTAGCCGTTGCCATAGATAACCTCCAATCATGGTAAACGCCCGTAGGCGTAGAAATGAGACTGCCAGTAGCTTGTATTCAAGTTTGCGTAACCGATGGGATCTCCACAATGCAGCATTTTATTGTCGCCTACATAAATCCCACAATGGCTCACCCCCGGCGTGTCATAGGTGCCGACAAAGAACACCAGATCGCCGGGCCGGGGACTGCTGGTCGGGGTGCAGATGTTATACAGCCCCTGGGCCCCCAGACGGCCCACATTCCAGCCGGAGTGATTGATCACCCATGACACATAGCCGGAGCAATCAAAGGATGTGGCCGGGGAGCTCCCGCCCCACACATAGGGATAGCCGATGTATTTCTCGGCCTCGGAGAGTATGGCGGCAAAGGTTTCATCGTCCAGATATTCCCGGGGGACTTCGTACCCTTCGGGCGGATCGGTGTATTTGCCGATATACTCGGAGCCCGGGAACAGGTCGGGGCGGTTTCCCAGCGTTGCCATATAGATGGCATACCGGGACATCTGATCCTCGCTCAACAGATAGATGGGCAGATGGGACAGGTTTTTATTTTCCAGCGTGACATAGCAGATATAGTAGTTATAGGGGACTTCCACGGTGTAATCGTTGCCCTCGCTGTCGGTGCGGGTTTCCGTCCGATACCGCACCTCCACCACCACATCCTCGGTCAAGATATACTGGCTTTCAAAGAGGGTTTGCAGAGAGCCCTCCACCTGGTCAAGCGTCCATTGTCCCTCATGGAGCGAACACAAAAGCGAAATCAGCACATAGGGATCGTGTTCAATCTCGTCCAGGTCGAAGTGGTACTCGTCATAATCGTGGGTGCTTTCGTAGCTGTCCAGATAGTCCTGGAGCTCTGCCTCCAAACCGCAATAGGCGGCCTCGGCCCCCAGCATATCCCCATCCTCACAAGGATAGGTGCTGGCCCCCACCGCGCCGATGGTGCTGTTTCCCAGCGTCACCAGCGAGGAAGAACAGGACTGCATCACCAGCACCAGCAGAATACAGGCCAGAGCCAGCAGACATCCCACGGGATGGCGTTTGATAAAGCCCACGGCCCGAACCGCCAGCTTTTCCGTGGTAACGGCAGTTTTTTCAGCGGCCCGCGCCCCTTGTTTCGCGGCCTCCTTCGCCCGTTTCTGATATTGCTTGCGGAGCCGCTTTTTCTGCCAGAACCGGGACAGCGCATTTTTGGTGAGCTCCGGGTGTTCCTGGGCGGCGGCGTGAAAATGGTAATCTGCCGTAGCCTTGATATATTTGGACTCGGCCTTGCGAACCGCCTTTGCCGGATGCTCCCTTACCTTCTTTTTGAGGAACCGGGAGCCATGCCGCAGGACGGACTCGCCCACCAGCTCGGAGCGGTGGGCCCCTTCGATGCCCACATTCTCATGCTCATTTTCGTAAATCTTTCCATGCACAAAGCCGTGGGCGGTACTGCCAGCCACCCGGCCCACGCGCCTCACCGGGCCGGGCTTTTTGGGCGGCTTTTGTTTTGCCAGCTTGCCCTTTGCCTTATCCAGCTTTTCACCCCGCTTTTCCATGCGGAGTTTGGATGCGGCGGCCTGTTCCTGCTGGCTCTTTTGCCGGAATTTTGACTTTGGGACACTTTGTCCCGAAGTGCCCCCGGTTTCTTCGCGGGCCCCGGCCTTATTCGTCTTTTCGTTCATGGGCTAAATCCTCCGGGCGGGTGGTGAGCAGGTTGTAAATCTCGCCTTTGGGGAAACGGTCAATAAATGGGATGGTCACATTCCCATAGAACAACAGGCCCTCGCCCGCATTGGAGTGGGTGATGTAGGAGAGCTGATGCTCGGAAATACCGAGCTGTTTTGCCAAAATCGTCCGGTCGCTCTGGGCCTGGGATAGCAGGATCATAAAGTCCGTGTTGTCCAAAATGTTCTCAATCTCCCGGCTGGCCAACAGGTCTTTCACATTCTGCGTAAGTGCGCTGGGAACGCAGCCTTTCTTGCGGAGCATCTTCCAAACCGCCACAAAATAGCTGGCCGTGAGGGGATCGCGGAGCAGGACATGGAACTCGTCAAAGTAGCACCAGGTCGCCACGCCCTCCCGGAAGTTGGTATCCACCGCCTGGGAGACAAATTCGTTTGTGATGTGCATGGCGATTTTGCGGAGATTTTCTCCCATGTTCTTTAGCACGATGCACACCACCCGGCTATTTGTTTTTACATTGGTCGGGTGATTGAACAGGTTGAGGGAGCCGGTGCAATAGAGCTCCAGCGCCGTTGCCACGCGCCGGGCCTCGGGCTCGGGCTGTTTCAAAAGCTCCTCGTACAAGTCCTGCAACAGCGGCGTTTTATCCGTGGCAAGCCCCAGGGCCTGCTCCCGGTACACCAGCCGTACACAGCGGTCAACCACCGTCTTTTCGATGGGCTGTAAGCCCTCCTTGCCGCCCACCACCAGCTCGCACAGGGAAAGCAGAAAATCCGCCTTCATGGAAAGCGGGCTCTCCCCGGCAACCATATTGAGCTCCACATCCATCGGGTTTAGATGGTGGGGGCTGTCCGGGGCAATCTCAATCACCTGGCCGCCCAGCCTCCGCACCAACGGCGCATATTCGCCCATTGGATCGACAATCAGAATCCGATCCTGGGGGACGGACAGAAACACATTTAAGAGCTCCCTTTTGGCCGCAAAGGATTTGCCCGAGCCAGTCGAGCCCAGGTAAAGCCCGTTGGCCGACTTCAGCTTTTTGCGGTCAGCCATGATGACATTGTGGGAAAGGGCGTTCATGCCATAGTAGAGGGCCTGCCCAGCCATCCGCAGCTCCCTTGTCATAAAAGGAATGAAGATCGCCGTGGAGCTGGTTGTCATGCCTCGCTGGATTTCCACCTCGTTATAGCCGAGAGCCAGAGAGGACACAAAGCCCTGCTCCTGTTGCCAGTCCAGCCGCTTTAAGGCGCAGTTGTATTTCTGCGCGATACCGCCCACCGTAAATACATCATTCTCCAGCCGCTGGCGGGTGGGGGCAAAGTTTACCACCGTGAAAGTGAGCAGGAACATCCGCTCGTTGCGGGATTGGAGATCGGCCAGCAGCTCCGCCGCGTCCTTACTGAAAGTAATGAGGTCGGGCGGGAGGATGTCGGGATCGTACCCGGCCCGCACCGCCTTGCGCTGTTCCTCCACCTTCATTTTGCCGATGTCGGAAATTTTGCCTTTGATGGTCTTAATGGCCTTTAACTGATCCACCGTCTGAATATGGAGCGTGACCGTCATTTCCGCATCCAGCTCCAGAATTTCCGCAAGGAGCTTGTCAGAGAGCTCGGACGCCAAAATCTGCAAATAGGATACCGCGCCCCAATACTGGCCGATGCGGAACGAGCGCGATTGCCGGAAGTCAAAGCTGTCCGGGGCGATAAAGTCCTTTGTGCCCAGCCCCGTCTGCGGGATGTCCTTCCACGAAAAGCGGAACGGCTCCCGGCTCCCCGGGTGCATCTGCCCATAGAGCAGGGCCAGCCGCTCCCGCCCGTCCATCGGCTCCGAGGGAACGCCCAGCCGCTTGAAGTTGCCCATCACATCGGCCTCCACGCGCTCCAGACGGGGGCGGGCCTCCGCGATCCCCTCGGCGGGTATGCCGAAAGTGATGTATTTGGAGCGTTCAATGCCGTTGTTGCTTTTGGCAATCTGATTTTTCAGCATCCCGGTAAATTCCTCCCGGACGCTGTTAAAATCATCATCCGCCTGGGGGATATTGACCTTATAGCGGTTTCGGGATTGAGAGCGGCGGTTGATAAAGGAAAGCTGGAACGGCAGAGAACTGTCAAAATAATTGAGAAATGAGCTCCAGCCGCCGAAAATCGCCGTCTGATCCTCGGTGCTTGCCACGGAATAATTGATGTCCTCATATTCCACGGTTTTTGTGTAGAGCCCGCCGGGGAGCTTGCACACCCCGTCCGGGTGCATCGCCAGATATGGGATCGTCTGCTGGACGGACAAGGCCGCCCGGCTGTTACCCCTTCCGTGGCCGTTTTTGTTTGTCTTGCTTGCCCTTCGCAATCACATCCTCCTTTCTCACAGCGCCCCGCCCAGTAAACGGGGCGTATATGTTCTCCGTTTGATAGTGCCGCACACCGGGCCGCAGAAACTTAACCCGGAGAATATTTCTCACCACCTTTTCAAAGGGGAGTCCGTCTTTTTCGTACATCGCCAGCAGGAACGCCGGGAGCATGACGGCCAGCATCAGGAACATGGCCCCTGTATTGCCGATGGCGCTCCGGGCCAGTAGATAAGACGGGATGCCGATGGCCGCCGCGCCGCCAAAGCAGATAAGCTGGCGCTTTGTCAGATTGAACGCCATCTTTGTTTTGATTTTCGATAGGTCATTGGGAACATTCACATAGGGCATGAATCAACCTCCTTTCGGCCCCTGGGCTTCGGGACAATTTGTCCCAAAGTCCGGGACGGTGCTTTCCACCTCGTTACCCCATACATCCCAGCCGGGCGGCGTTTGTCTTGCAAAGAGCTCCACCCGGGGCAGATCGCCCAGCAGAGCCACAATTTTTTCACGGGCCTCGTCCGGCTTTTTGCTGTGGGCTTCAATGGGTGAAATGATAAACTGATGGACATTTGCGGCCTGCCGTTTCGGGTGTCCCCGTGTAGCCAGCAGGCAGATCTCCGCGTTGCCCCTCGTCCAGAAGCCCAGGCCGTAAAACCAACTGTCGGCCTTCCGGTTTTTCTTGAGCCAGACGAACGCCACGCTTTTGTAGGTAAAGCCCCACGCCTTAATCAGCCGCAGGGCCTCGGGGAGCTGGGGGAAAGTCGCCCACAAAAAAAGTGCGCTGTCCGGGGCGGCCAGATCCGCCACCGGGAGCGCACATAACTCGTCGATCCCCATTGTGGGATAATGGTGCTCCGCCGCCCCTTGCAGGCCCTTTTGGGCGTAGCGCCACGGGGGATCGGCGTAAATGATAGAATATCGTCCGATAGCTATACTCCTTTCTCCCCGGACTTTACCGCCGCCCGCGCCACGCGGATGCGCTCACTTGCGGCGGCATAAAAGGCCGGGGCCGTTTCAAAGCAGATAAAGCGGCGGCCCGCATTGAGGGCGGCAACGGCGGTTGTGCCGGAGCCCGCGCAGATGTCAGCCACCAGCTCGCCGGGCCGGGTGTAGGTCTTGATGAAATACTCGCATAGCTCCACGGGCTTTTGCGTGGGATGGATGCCGCCCGTCACGGTGGGAACAAAGAGCACATTTCCCGGATAGCGCCGCCCATCGTTGGACTCGGAGCTCTGCCGCTCAAATTTTCCATAGTTCGGGCTGGTGCCGCTGCGGGCATGGACACGGCTGTACGGCTTTCCGTAGGTAAACTGCGGATTGTAAAGCGGGGCCTTCTGATAGAACACCAGAATGTTCTCCGACTTTTTCAGCGGGGCCCGATTTGCATTGAGAAAGCCCGTCCCGCGCTCCTTGTACCACACCCACTCATAGCGGAGCATGGAGAGGTTGGATGCGCCCAGCACCTTGTCATAGGGGCATTGGGCGAAGAACAGCACCGCGCCCTCCGGCTTGACCGCCCATTTTACCGCCTCCCACAGTTCGGGGAGTGGCAACGGCACATCCCAAAAATTCCGGGTGGTGCCATAGGGCGGATCGGTCAAGAGCATATCCACCGAATGACGGGGCAGGGAGAGCAGCCCCTCGATACCATCCTTCAGAAACAGCCCCTCCGGGCAGTCCGGGGACTTCGGGACAATTTGTCCCAAAGCCGCCTTATCGGTCATTCCTTGCCTCCTTGCCCTTTGCCGGGCCGGGCCGGGCGGCATTTTCCTTTCCGGCCTCCTGTGCCGCCTGTGCCATCTGTTCCCGGATTGATGCAGGCCGTACCGCCTCGGCTCGGGCCAGCAGCTTTTCCACAGCCCGGTTATAGCCCTGGGCCGCCGCCCGGTCAAGCTGGGCCTGCAAGTCCCGGTTTGTCACCCGGGCCGTGGAGCGGTAGCCTGTCCTGCTGGTGGGATCAGGCTTGCTGGGTGCGCCCAGGAACACGCCGTTTTTCCCGTCCACCACCTTGAAATCATCCACCACCACGCCCCCAAAGTTTACGCTGGCAAAGCCGATCAGCTTGCCCTGGGGCTCAATGGGCCGTACCGTTACCTGTGGGGCGGTGGCCTCTGCCACGGCCTGCTCCACCCGGAGCTTTACCGCCTCGTCAATGCTGATGCCCTGGTTTTCCGCAAGCTCCGCAATCGGAGCCTCAAAAAGCAGGCGGCGAAACTCGTCCTGCGCCGCCGCATCCACAGCGGGAGCGCCTCCGCCCGCCGCCTCTTGCATTTTCGCCATATTTTATCCGTCCTTTCTTTAATGAGCGCCAAAAATACTCTTTGAAATCGTCCCGGTTTTGAACAGCATAAAGCAGAGCAAAACCGTGTAGCCAACGGCTCCCCATATCGCGCCGATGGGATCGCCGCCTGTGGCAATTCCTTGAATGAGCACCGCATAGATGCCCACGCACAGCAGGATCAACAGCCCCTGGAATCCGATGGCAAACAGGGACTTCAGATAGTTCTGGCCCATGCTCCCCATTTCCCGGTTGGACAGGGTAGCCACCGGGATGGGCGCTAAACTGGTCAGCATATAGATTTCCAGCATACGGCCATAAATCAGAACAAAGATCACGATGTTCAGCGCGGTCATGGTAAAGCCGATAAAGATAGATTGGAGCCACAGGCCCAAAAGGGAGCCAAGCCCCATCGTTTCCAGCGTGGCCTCCAGATCCGCCAGCATATCCGGCGAAATGTCGGTGGAACCCTGGATCACCCCAGCCGATCTTGCAATCACGCTCTGCGACACATCAAAAATCGCGTTGACGATATTGAATGTGTTGGAGAGAATGAGGATGGCCGCCGCCGTCTTGAAAATCCACTTGAAAAACATCCAGGTGTCGATGTCGTGCAGATTGTTTCGGTCTATCAGCATTTGAATGAGCTCATAAACCGCCACATAGGTTAGGACTAACCCGGCAATCGGTAAAATTACCGTTTCGGAAATCTGGCGGATGAGGGAGCAAACCCCGGCGTTCCATGCCGCCGGGGTTGTTCCTACCTCTCCCGCAATCTCCCCGACTCGGGCATTTACCGTATCAAACAGGCCGCTCAGATTGCCTAAAATGCCTTCAATGAGCAGGCTTTTGAGCCAGTCGGTTAGCCAGTCGGTGAGAAATCCCATAAGCCGTTACCTTAAAACAGGCCAGACAGCAGAGGGATCAGCGTGGTGCCCAGCAGGATAATACCGCCGCCCGCCATAAGCTGTTTTATCCCCAATTAGGTGTAAAACTCTGCTCGA
>OLQF01000702.1_pt1 | contig 21401 bp, 15 predicted proteins | sample 1643171 | NCBI WGS metagenome assembly OLQF01 (sample SAMEA3136702, study PRJEB25190) | human gut metagenome | reverse complement strand
AATCATCAATTTGCTATTGACTTTTTATTTGCAGGCTCGGTAATTGAATTGCCGAGGATTCCCGCTTATTATCCTAAAAATGAATAATCGTCAGAAGAACTGTCAGGCTGAGTGATAAGTTTAACTGAATAGGGTAAGTCCCCTGCGGAGGTTGCGAAAAGCAATAAGCAGGGGACTTTTGTCAGCTATGTACAATATTGACTTAAATCAAAAAAAGTTTCATATAAGTCATGAAATAATTAACAGTATGTTGACTGAGATTTTATAGAATAACAAATTAAGTCAAGCGAACAGGCAAAAATATTTGACTGGAAATTTACAAATTGCAAATTAGGTCAAGAAATTAGTGTGGATTGTATGACTTGAAAATTAAAATCTATTGATTAAGTCAAAACACCAGTTAATAATTGTTGATTTATATTTCTGTTTTTTCAATTTAAGTCATCAGAGACAGATTTATTCTGTTTCCGTAACTTTGATTTTTTTCTGGAAATCTCTGGTATATTGAATCTCATAATCAGAAGTTACGAAAAATGCCTGTACATCGTCCAGAGACTCGGCCAGTTTCATGCCATCCTCCAGACCAAGAGCAAAGCAGGTCGTGCTCAGCGCATCTCCATCCACAGACTGATCGGAAATAATGGTAACTGCAATCAGCCCGTTATCATAAGGATAGCCGGTTTTAGGATTGAGCAGGTGATGATACAAAGTGCCATTCTGTTTAAAGCATCTCTCATAAATTCCTGAGGAAACCACTGACTTATCCCTGATGTCCATAACAGCAATAGTTTCGCTTCGGTCTGCAAATGGTTTCTGGATTCCGATCTTAAAAGCAGAATTGTCTGTTTTTTCGCCAATACAGAGAACATTTCCGCCAAGATTGATGATCGCACTTTTTACATCCTGAGAAACCAGATAATCCTTCAGGCGGTCTGCGATATAACCCTTGGCAATGGCACCGAGTTCGATTGCAGTATCGTCTGTCTTTAATGTAATCTCATTTTTATCTGTATCAACAGAGATATTGTGATAATTACATTTGGGCAGTGCTGCCTGGATCAGACTGTCCTTGGGCACTTTTGGATTTTCAGCAGTAAAATCCCACAGAGAAGTCAGCGGTTCAATAGCAATATCAAATGCACCCTCAGATAATACAGAATAATCAAGTCCCTTAGAAACCAGCTCCGCCAGAGAAGCCGACACCTGATAAGTATTCTCTGTCCCCTTCACAGGTGTAAGTTCCCGATGGTTTAACTGATATAATTCACTGTCATCTGCGGTGCGGCTGAATATTTTCTCATACTTGTCACAAAGATTCATGCATTCTGTAAGCAGCTCTCTGTCCTGAGAATCATAGATAGTGACCGTAACTGCAGTATTCAGTTTGATCGCAGTGGCAGAGATGGGATCCTGGGAACCGGCATCCGTATTTTTGACATTTTCCGTTTTTGCCGAACATCCGGAAAAAACAGCCGGACATAATATAAGAGATGCTGCGAGCATTGAAAAAGTACAGCGTGTTATTAATTTTTTTGCAGATATATGATATAATATCATAAATGTAACCTCATAGTTATTTTATGGAATTGCTATAAGCAATAGTTCAGGGAAGAAATATCTTTTGATCCCAACACCATAGTATATCAGAAACAGCAAACTTTGCACAGGTACAAAGGCAACAGAAAAAATCCAAAAGGAGATACCGGATAGAAATGAAATATGCCGGAAACAAAGAGAGGAGTAAATAATGTCCGATGCAGTAAACTGCGAATATTGTGTAAACTACAGTTATGATGACGACTATGAATGCTACACCTGTGAAATAAATCTTGACGAAGATGAAATGGTGAAGTTCATCACCGGAAACTTCAATCAGTGTCCATACTTCAAGATGGGTGACGAATACCGCATTGTACGTAAGCAGATGTAGAATTTATAAAAAGTAACAAATATTCAACTAAGCGAGGAATTAAGATAATGGAAAACGTTTATATTATGAATCATCCGCTGATCCAGCATAAAATATCCATGCTGAGAAACAAAAACACAGGAACAAATGAATTTCGTAAATTAGTAGAAGAGATTGGAATCCTCATGGGATACGAAGCTCTCCGGGATCTTCCTGTAGAAAATGTAGAAGTAGAAACCCCTATTGAAACCTGCATGACACCAATGATTTCAGGGAAAAAACTGGCGGTTATCCCTGTGCTCCGAGCAGGCCTTGGAATGGTAAACAGTATTCTCACACTTGTGCCATCTGCAAAAGTAGGCCATGTAGGACTCTATCGTGATCCTGTAACCCATGAACCACACGAATACTACTGCAAACTCCCGGAAGCAATTGATGAGCGAATTTCAGTGATCGTAGATCCAATGCTCGCAACCGGTGGCTCCGCAGAAGCAGCCGTTGACTTTGTCAAAAAGCAGGGCGGAAAAAACATTAAATTCATGTGCATCATCGCAGCCCCTGAAGGACTCAGACGTCTCCACGAAGCACATCCGGATGTTCAGATTTACTGTGGACATCTTGATCGTGAATTAAATGATCACGCCTACATCTGCCCAGGCCTTGGAGATGCCGGAGACCGTATCTTCGGAACAATGTAAGAACAACGTGATTTGTTACATCTCATACCTATACTGCGCATATGAAGAAATCACCCTGCATCAATATAGCAGAAATTTGTTTTAGATATACTGATAATTTTCCAACTACCAGCGTAAGCAGGATTCTCTTTTGGGGTGAATCTTGTAGGGAGTGTAGCAACTCTTAGGCCTGCGGAATCTGCGTTATGAAAAAAGAAGGCAACTGTCTGAGCCGCAGGCGAGTTTTGCCTTCTTTTTTCATGCACTTAGCAGATTTTGCAGGCCTTAGAGTTCCTGCTCCCGAAACTGAACCCCAAAAGAGAATCCTGCTTACGCGTCCCTTAATGAAAAAATCAAAAAAAACCGAAAAAACCTCTTGACAACCCAAATCTCATATGCTATCTTATACCAGAACGCTGCCGAAGACAGTAGGTGCCGCAAGGCATAAGTTGTAAACGCCTACCGAGGACTAAGTATTCTTTATATTTTTATGTAAGATTACGCAAGCCCTACTGCCAGACAGTAAGGCTTTTTATTTACTCATTTGCAGCGGTATACAAAATCTATAAGGAGGTGTACCATTTCATGGCAAAAGTAGAACTTAAACAACCAATCGTAGACGAAATCATCAACAACGTGAAAGATGCAGAATCTGTAGTACTTGTTAACTACAGCGGTCTTACAGTTGAACAGGATACTGCTTTACGTAAGGAATTAAGAGAAGCTGGTGTTGTATACAAAGTATACAAAAACACAATGATGCATCGTGCATTCGAAGGTACTCAGTGCGAAGAACTTATCCAGCACTTACATGGAACAAACGCTATAGCAATCTCTGCTACAGACGCAACTGCTCCTGCAAGAATCCTTGATAAATTTGCAAAGAAAGCACCGGCTTTAGAATTAGTTGCAGGTATCGTTGAAGGAAACTACAACGATCAGGCAGGTATTCAGGCACTGGCTGGAATCCCGTCCAGAGAAGAACTTCTCGGCAAACTGCTTGGAAGCATCCAGTCTCCGATTACAAACTTCGCTCGTGTGCTTAATCAGATCGCTGAGAAAAACGGCTCTGAAGCAGCAGCTGAATAATTTTTGATGCCAGAGGCATAAAACGAATCTAGTAACTATTCGAAAATCACCATCCACGAGGATGCTGAAGAGTTACCGAATTAAATAATATTATATGGAGGGAATTTAAAATGGCAAAATTAACAACAGAAGAATTTATTGCAGCAATCAAAGAATTATCTGTATTAGAATTAAACGACTTAGTAAAAGCTTGTGAAGAAGAGTTTGGTGTATCCGCAGCAGCAGGTGTTGTAGTAGCAGCAGCTGGAGCAGCAGAAGCAGCAGAAGAGAAAGATGAGTTCGATGTAGAACTTGCAGAAGTTGGACCAAACAAAGTTAAAGTTATCAAAGTTGTTCGTGAAGTAACAGGCTTAGGTCTTAAAGAAGCTAAAGAAATGGTTGACGGAGCTCCTAAGGTTGTTAAAGAAGGCGCATCCAAAGCAGAAGCTGAAGATATCAAAACAAAACTTGAAGCTGAAGGCGCTAAGGTTAACCTTAAATAATTATCTTCCTATTATATATAGAAGATTTGCAAGCAGGAATGCCACTGGTATTCCTGCTTTTTTTACAGAGCCGGAGGATTACAGACTATGATGAAAAGAAAAACGGCAGTCATATTTGGTATCATCATTGCAGCCCAGCTTTGCCTGACTCCATATGCAGGTGTAAAAGTACAGGCGGCTGAACTGGAAGAAGGACAGATGTTTGAAGATTCATCAGAAGATTCAGAGACTTTTGGAGATGTGTCAATACCGGATACGCAGTCGGCAGAGAAAACTGAAGAGAATGAATTTGGGGATGACGACGGTTTCAGTGATGGAGACGTTGAAACTTTTTCTGCGGAGGATGCGGATCAGTCCTGCGAAAATATGCAGGAACTTGTGCTGAATGTGCAGGATGGAGAGGATATTACTGTAAAGTTAAATACACTGCTGGCACAGGCCAGGGACAGGGCAACGGATGAAAAGCAGTGCAAAGTTATCGTGCCGCCCGGAAATTATACACTTACGGGAACTTTGCATATGTACAGCAATATCTATCTATATGCAGAGGGTGCCACGATAACAAAGACTTCACCGCGAAAAGAAATCCTGCTCCGTCTTGGCGATACAAAGAAATCTGCAGGCGGATACGAGGGATACCGTAATATAACTATCGATGGCGGAACCTGGGATTCAAACTATGAATGTGTGGAAGACAAGGGAGAACCTGGAGGGTTTGTAGGTTTTAGGATCGGTCATGCTACGAATGTTACAGTGAAGAATGTTACATTTCTTAATAACCTTAAATCGCATTTTCTGGAACTTGCAGGAGTGAAGAATGCAGAAATTACAGGATGTACGTTCAGGGGCTACTGGAAAGAGTTTACAGGCGGCGGACAGGAATGTATCCAGCTGGATGCCTGTATGCCGAGAATTTTCCCAGGATATCTTCCATATGACGGAAGTGTCTGTGAGAACATTGTGATAAAGGATAATACCTTTGAAGATGTATTTGCCGGCATTGGAAGCCACAGCATGATGTTTGATAAACCGTATAAAAATATCACGATCAGTAACAACCGGTTTAATAATCTGAAAAAGAGAGCAATATGGTGCCTGAATTATCAGGATACGGTTGTGACGGGAAATACCATGACAAATGTGGGCGGTGGTGTTTATGTGCGTTCTGTTTATACCAGAAATGCACATACTGTCAGCGGTCAGGAAGTATCTCCGGAGGGAAATCAGTACGCAGAGAATATTCTGATCGCTGATAATCAGATCACAGTTCTGGAACCAACCGTAATAGATGGCAAACAATGGAATGGATATGGAATTTGGATCACAGGCGAGGTATCTCTGGGCTCAGCAGGAGAAACTATTCCTTCTGAAGATGATGATCCTGAGAATACAGCAAATCCGACGACCAATGGAATTCCGGCGGGAAGATATATTATTCGCGGAGTTACAGCCAGAAATAATACGATCAGCGGAAATTGCGACGGAATTAAATTTTCCCTTGCAGAAGACTGTTCATGCAGGGGGAACACAGTCAGACTTTCTGATAGTCATACCTACAACAATATGGGGATCAGTGTTGCCAAGGGAAGCAATATCAGAGTTTCCTATAACAATCTTTCCGGCGGAAACGGATATGGGATTTATGCAGTCGGAACAGAGGCTTCACAGAAAATCTGCCGGATTTACGGAAATACAGTCTCCGGATTTATGAAAGATGGGATTCTGGCTTCAGGGCTTGCAGCAGGAAGCCGTATTGAACACAACAGAGTCAGTACCAGTGCGGCAAATGGCATACTTGTAAAATGTATTGATAAGAGTGTAGTTGATGGCAATTACAGTTTTAAAAATAAGGCAAGAGGAATTCTTCTGCAGAGATGTGAGTCAGCAATGGTAGCGGATAATTTTGTTTCTGAAAATGCGATCAATGGAATTGAACTCAATATAAGAAGCAATCATTCTTCTGTGCAGGGAAATGTCTGTGGTTCCAATAAAAAATCAGGTCTGCGAATTGCCGGATCAAAGGGGATTTCGGCAGACGGAAATTCCTTCCGCAGCAACAGAGGATATGCGGCGGAATTTATCCGTTCTCATATCAGCAGTTATAAAGGCAATCGTTTTGAAGAAAATGGATATTCAAATCGTATTCATGTAAGAAACAGTAAAATCTCGAAGAAATAGCATTACTGTTCGCTCCGTTCACGGTAACGAAATAGCGACTGTTGCAATTATTTGAAAAAATTAAAAAAATATCAAAAAAGTGATTGACAGGCGCAACTTGCTGTGCTATAGTGAAGAATGCTATATTATGGCAAGATGTGCCTTTATGTCTTTTGGCAAAAAGGGTCAAGTTATAATAAATTTAAAGAAAAAACAGGGGTGAAACGTCAATGGAAAAAAACAGAATTCGTTCTGTAAAAACTGGAAAAAGCATGCGTATGAGCTACCAGAGACAAGAAGAAGTCCTGGAAATGCCAAACCTGATCGAAGTCCAGAGGGATTCTTATAAATGGTTTCTTGATGAAGGACTTAGGGAAGTCTTTGATGATATTTCTCCGATCGCGGACTACAGCGGAAAGCTCAGCCTGGAATTCATCGACTTTACATTTGACGAGAAGGATGCGAAATATACTATCGAACAGTGTAAAGAACGTGACGCAACTTACGCCGCACCTTTGAAGGTTCGAGTGAGACTGATTAACAAAGAAACAGAGGAAATCAACGAACACGAGATTTTCATGGGAGATTTACCGATCATGACTGTTACAGGTACCTTTGTCATCAATGGTGCAGAACGAGTAATTGTCAGCCAGTTAGTACGTTCCCCTGGAATCTATTACGCAATAGCGCATGATAAACTTGGTAAGAGACTGTTCTCCAGTACTGTTATCCCGAACAGAGGTGCATGGCTGGAATATGAGACAGACTCTAATGATGTTTTCTATGTACGTGTTGACAGAACAAGAAAGGTTCCGATCACTGTTCTGATCCGAGCACTTGGTGTAGGAAGCAATGCAGAGATCATTGATCTCTTCGGTGAAGAGCCAAAGATCCTTGCAAGTTTTACAAAGGATACATCCACCAACTATCAGGAAGGTCTTCTTGAATTATACAAGAAAATCCGTCCGGGTGAGCCGCTTGCAGTTGAGAGTGCGGAGAGCCTTATCAATGCAATGTTCTTTGATCCGAGAAGATATGACCTTGCGAAAGTTGGACGTTATAAATTTAACAAGAAGCTCCACCTCAACAGAAGAATCGTTGGTCACAGACTGGCTGAGGATGTTGTTGATGCTTCTACAGGCGAAATCCTGGCAGAAGAAGGAACTGTTGTGACAAAAGAAATGGCAAATACCATCCAGAACAGCGCTGTTCCATATGTATGGATCCTTGGCGAGGAAGACCGCAGAATCAAGGTTCTTTCTAACTTAATGGTTGATATCCGCCATTATCTTCCGGAAATCGAAGATCCAAAGAGCATCGGTGTTACAGAAGCAGTATACTACCCTGTTCTCGAAAACATTCTGGAAGAAAATGATACATTAGAAGACAGGATTGCAGCAATCCACAGAGATATCCATGATCTGATTCCGAAGCATATCACAAAAGAAGACATCTTTGCTTCTATTAACTACAATATGCATCTGGAATATGGCCTTGGCAATGCCGATGATATCGACCACCTGGGCAACCGTCGTATACGTGCGGTAGGTGAGCTGCTTCAGAACCAGTACAGAATCGGTCTTTCCAGACTGGAACGTGTGGTTCGTGAGAGAATGACAACTCAGGATACAGAGAATATTTCTCCACAGTCCCTGATCAATATTAAACCTGTAACTGCAGCAGTGAAAGAGTTCTTCGGTTCTTCCCAGCTGTCACAGTTTATGGATCAGAACAACCCTCTTGGTGAGCTGACACACAAGAGACGTCTTTCCGCCCTGGGACCTGGCGGTCTGTCACGAGACAGAGCCGGATTCGAGGTTCGAGATGTCCATTACTCCCATTACGGAAGAATGTGCCCTGTCGAGACACCTGAAGGTCCTAACATCGGTCTGATCAACTCTCTTGCATCTTATGCAAGAATCAATCAGTACGGATTTATTGAGGCACCATACCGCAAGATCGACAAAGCAGATCCTAAGAATCCTCGTGTAACAGATGAGGTTGTATATATGACTGCTGATGAAGAGGATAATTACCATGTAGCACAGGCGAATGAGCCTCTGGACGAAGAAGGACATTTCATTCATAAGAATGTATCCGGTCGTTTCCGTGAAGAGACTCAGGAGTATGAGCGTCATATGTTTGATTACATGGACGTATCTCCTCGTATGGTATTCTCCGTCGCTACTGCCCTGATCCCGTTCCTGCAGAACGACGATGCCAACCGTGCGCTGATGGGATCAAACATGCAGCGTCAGGCTGTGCCGCTTCTGACAACAGAGGCTCCGGTAGTTGGTACTGGTATGGAAGTGAAGACAGCAGTTGACTCCGGTGTCTGCGTAGTTGCAAAGAAATCTGGTACTGTACTTCGTTCCACATCTACAGATATCAGCATTAAGAATGATGATGGTACAAAAGATGATTACCATCTGACTAAATATCTGAGAAGTAACCAGAGTAACTGTTATAACCAGAAACCAATCGTATTCCAGGGTGAGCACGTAGAGGCAGGACAGGTTATCGCAGATGGTCCTTCCACAGCAAACGGAGAACTTGCTCTTGGTAAGAACCCGCTGATCGGATTCATGACATGGGAAGGTTATAACTACGAGGATGCGGTACTCCTCAGTGAAAGACTTGTTATGGACGATGTTTATACATCTGTTCATATTGAAGAATATGAATGTGAAGCCCGTGATACCAAACTGGGACCGGAAGAAATCACACGTGATGTTCCTGGTGTGGGTGATGACGCTCTGAAGGATCTGGATGAGCGTGGTATTATCCGTATCGGTGCTGAAGTACGTGCCGGCGATATCCTTGTTGGTAAAGTTACTCCTAAGGGAGAGACAGAGCTTACGGCAGAAGAGAGACTTCTTCGTGCAATCTTTGGTGAGAAAGCACGTGAAGTACGTGATACTTCTCTGAAAGTACCTCACGGTGAATACGGTATTATCGTAGATGCCAAGGTATTTACAAGAGAGAACGGCGATGAGATGTCACCTGGTGTTAACCAGTCCGTACGTATCTACATCGCACAGAAGAGAAAGATTTCCGTTGGTGATAAGATGGCCGGACGTCATGGTAACAAGGGTGTTGTTTCCCGTGTACTTCCTGTTGAAGATATGCCATTCCTTCCGAACGGACGTCCTCTTGATATCGTGCTGAATCCTCTGGGTGTGCCTTCCCGAATGAATATCGGACAGGTCCTGGAGATTCACTTAAGCCTTGCTGCGAAAGCACTTGGATTCAACGTTGCAACTCCTATTTTCCAGGGGGCAAACGAGCATGATATCCAAGATACACTGGAACTTGCAAACGACTATGTAAACACAGAAGACTTTGAAGAGTTCCGCGAGAAATACAAAGACATTTTAGCACCGGATGTAATGCAGTATCTGGATGAGAACAAAGCCCACAGAGCACTGTGGAAGGGTGTTCCGATCTCCAGAGATGGTAAAGTGCGTCTGCGTGACGGCCGTACAGGAGAGTATTTCGACAGTCCTGTAACAATTGGTCACATGCACTATCTGAAACTGCACCATCTGGTTGATGATAAGATCCATGCACGTTCTACAGGTCCTTACTCTCTGGTAACACAGCAGCCACTGGGTGGTAAAGCACAGTTCGGTGGACAGCGTTTTGGTGAGATGGAGGTTTGGGCACTGGAAGCATACGGTGCATCTTACACACTGCAGGAAATCCTGACAGTAAAATCCGATGATGTTGTTGGTCGTGTTAAGACATACGAAGCAATCATCAAGGGTGACAATATTCCTGAGCCGGGTATTCCGGAATCCTTCAAGGTTCTCTTAAAAGAACTTCAGTCTCTTGGTCTGGATGTGAAGGTACTCAAGGATGACAATACAGAAGTACATCTTCTTGAATCTGTAGATTACGGTGACACAGACCTTCGTTCTGTCATCGAGGGAGATTCCAGAAGACATCATGACAGAGAAGAAGACTACGGCAAACATGGCTATACAAAGCAGGAGTTTGACGGAGAAGAACTCGTTGACATTGACGAGGATGAAGATGAGGATGACTTCATTGAGCTGGATGAGGCTCTTGAAGACAATGACGAAGAGTAAGAAAGGGGAAAGAATACATGGCAGAAACAACTAACGCCAATGAAACATATCAGCCAATGACTTTCGATGCCATCAAAATCGGACTGGCGTCCCCTGAGAAAATCAGAGAGTGGTCAAGAGGCGAGGTTTTAAAACCTGAGACCATCAACTACCGTACCTTAAAGCCGGAGAAAGACGGACTTTTCTGTGAAAGAATCTTTGGACCGAGCAAGGACTGGGAGTGCCACTGTGGAAAGTACAAAAAGATTCGCTATAAAGGCGTTGTCTGCGACAGATGTGGTGTAGAAGTTACCAAATCCTCTGTACGTAGAGAGCGTATGGGACATATCGAGCTGGCTGCTCCGGTATCCCACATCTGGTATTTCAAAGGAATTCCGTCCCGTATGGGACTGATCCTTGACATTTCTCCGAGAACTCTGGAGAAAGTTCTTTACTTTGCTAACTATATCGTACTGGATCCGGCTAATTCCGGACTCCAGTACAAACAGGTACTTACAGAGAGAGAATATCAGGATGCACGTGAGGCTTATGGATATGATTTCCGTGTAGGTATGGGTGCAGAATCCATCAAAGAGCTTCTTGAGGCAATTGATCTTGAGAAAGATTCTGTTGAACTGAAAAAAGAATTAAAAGATGCTACAGGCCAGAAACGTGCCAGAATCATCAAACGTCTGGAAGTTGTAGAATCCTTCCGTGAGTCTGGAAACCGTCCTGAGTGGATGATCATGACAGTGATCCCTGTAATCCCGCCGGATCTTCGTCCTATGGTTCAGCTGGATGGCGGACGTTTTGCTACATCTGACTTAAATGATCTTTACAGAAGAATCATCAACCGTAACAACCGTCTGAAGAGACTTCTGGAATTAGGTGCACCGGATATTATCGTTCGTAACGAGAAACGTATGCTTCAGGAAGCTGTTGATGCCCTGATCGACAACGGTCGTCGCGGACGTCCTGTAACAGGTCCTGGAAACAGAGCCCTGAAATCCCTTTCTGATATGCTGAAAGGTAAATCCGGACGTTTCCGTCAGAACCTTCTCGGTAAACGAGTTGACTATTCCGGACGTTCCGTTATCGTCGTAGGACCGGAACTTAAGATTTACCAGTGTGGTCTTCCGAAAGAAATGGCCATTGAGCTGTTCAAACCTTTCGTTATGAAAGAGCTTGTTGCCAACGGAACTTCACACAACATTAAGAACGCCAAGAAAATGGTTGAGAAGCTGGAGCCTGCTGTATGGGATGTTCTGGAGGATGTTATCAAAGAACATCCGGTTATGCTGAACCGAGCACCTACACTGCATCGTCTTGGTATCCAGGCATTCGAACCGATCCTTGTAGAAGGTAAAGCGATCAAACTGCATCCGCTGGTTTGTACCGCATTCAACGCTGACTTCGATGGTGACCAGATGGCCGTACATCTTCCGCTTTCACAGGAAGCACAGGCAGAGTGCCGTTTCCTTCTGTTATCACCGAACAACCTGCTGAAACCTTCTGATGGTGGTCCTGTAGCCGTTCCTTCACAGGATATGGTACTTGGTATCTACTATCTGACTCAGGAAAGACCTGGAAACAAGGGTGAAGGCAAGTTCTTTAAGAGCGTAAACGAAGCAATCCTTGCTTATGAGAATAAAGTAATCACACTGCAGTCCAGAATCCATGTTCGCTGCAGCAAGACAATGCCAGACGGATCTGTTCTGACCGGTACAGTAGAATCTACACTTGGACGTTTCCTGTTTAACGAAATCCTTCCACAGGATCTTGGTTTCGTAGACAGAAGTGTTCCGGGAAATGAACTTCTTCTTGAGGTTGACTTCCTGGTAGCCAAGAAACAGCTGAAACAGATTCTTGAAAAAGTTATCAATACTCACGGTGCTACAAAGACTGCTGAGGTTCTTGATGCGATCAAAGCTACAGGTTACAAATATTCCACGCGTGCAGCCATGACTGTTGCCATTGCCGATATGACAGTTCCGCCTCAGAAACCGGAAATGATCAAACAGGCTCAGGATACTGTAGACCTTATCACAAAGAACTATAAACGTGGTCTTATCACCGAGGAAGAGCGTTACAAAGAAGTTGTTGATACATGGAAGAAGACTGACGATGAGCTTACACATGCTCTGCTGACCGGTCTTGATAAATACAACAACATCTTCATGATGGCTGACTCCGGTGCCCGTGGTTCCGATAAACAGATCAAACAGCTTGCAGGTATGCGAGGACTGATGGCCGATACAACCGGTCACACCATCGAGCTGCCTATCAAGTCAAACTTCCGTGAAGGTCTTGACGTACTGGAATACTTCATGTCTGCACATGGAGCACGTAAAGGTATGTCCGATACAGCTCTTCGTACAGCCGATTCAGGTTACCTGACAAGACGTATGGTTGACGTTTCTCAGGATCTGATCGTACGTGAGACAGACTGCTGTGAAAACAGAGATGAGATCTCAGGTATGTATGTAGAATCTTTTGTAGATGGTAAAGAAGAGATCGAAGGACTTCAGGAGCGTATCACAGGTCGTTTCTCCTGTGAGACAATTAAGAATAAAGATGGCGAAGTTATCGTAAAAGCCAACCATATGATCACACCGAAACGTGCTGCCCGCATCATGAAAGAAGGCGTGGACAACCAGACAGGCGGATCTATCGAGAAAGTTAAGATTCGTACAATCCTTACATGTAAATGTAAAGTTGGTATCTGTGCGAAATGTTACGGTGCGAACCTTGCAACCGGCGAGCCGGTACAGGTTGGTGAATCTGTCGGTATCATCGCTGCTCAGTCTATCGGTGAGCCAGGTACACAGCTTACCATGCGTACTTTCCACAGTGGTGGTGTTGCCGGTGGAGATATCACACAGGGTCTTCCTCGTGTCGAGGAGCTTTTTGAGGCAAGAAAGCCGAAAGGTCTTGCCATCATCACAGAGATTCCTGGTGTTGCTGTTATCAATGACACTAAGAAGAAACGTGAAGTTATCGTTACAGATCAGGAAACAGGTGAATCCAAGACTTACCTTATTCCATACGGATCCCGTATCAAGATCACAGACGGACAGATCCTTGAAGCAGGTGATGAACTTACAGAAGGTAGCGTAAATCCGCATGATATCCTGAGAATTAAGGGTGTACGTGCAGTTCAGGATTATATGATCCGTGAAGTACAGCGTGTATATCGTCTCCAGGGTGTTGAGATCAGCGATAAGCATATCGAAGTTATCGTTCGTCAGATGCTGAAGAAAATCCGTATCGAAGATAACGGAGATACAGAATTCCTTCCTGGAACACTGGTTGACTTCCTTGAATACGAGGACGTTAACGAGCAGATGGAAAAAGAAGGCAAACAGCCTGCAGATGGAAAACAGGTTATGCTTGGTATTACCAAGGCATCTCTTGCTACAAACTCCTTCCTGTCAGCCGCTTCCTTCCAGGAAACAACTAAAGTTCTGACTGAAGCCGCTATCAAGGGTAAAGTTGACCCGCTGATCGGTCTGAAAGAGAACGTAATCATCGGTAAACTGATTCCTGCAGGTACCGGTATGAAACGCTACAGAGATGTAAGACTCAACAGCACAATGCCTGAACCAGAAGTAAAGGTTGAAGATATAGCCGAAGAACTTACGGAAGACGAAGAATTCGATGTTGAAGAATCTGATGAAGAAGAGGCTGCTGAAGACGAAGCTGATGATCAGGCTTCAGACGATGCAGAAGACAACGAATGATCCAACGGAGTAGATAACTTATCCGGACTGATTTGATATGAATTCACAAGAGAACTATCTGTGCCGACATATTTTGCCGGCGAGGTAGTTCTCTTTTATTTTCCGGAACATTCCATTGCCGAAAAAAGAGAAAAATACAAAGAAACCGCTTTTTGTGTTATAATACCAGTACATTATGAGCAGGTAATGAACTGTGAAGTATTTTTACAGTTATGATAAATATACATTTTTGTTTTCGGTAACAGCTTGTAAAAAGCATTGACCGGGACAGGGAAGGAAATAGAAATTGAACAGAAATGGAGGTGCAATATGGATAAAGAACTTCCGGTTTCAGCATGGCCGGAATGGAAAATCATAGAGAAAATCGGCGAAGGCTCTTTTGGAAAGGTGTATAAGGCACAGAGAACAGAACGTGGAAAATCTTTCTATTCTGCTATCAAGATCATCAATATACCCGGAAGCCAGAGCGAGTTGAACAGCGTACGTTCTGAAACAGGGGATGAGCAGTCCACAAGACAGTATTTTCAGAATCTGGTTGAGGAATGTATTCAGGAAATCAGTACCATGGAATACTTTCGAGGAAACTCTTACATTGTCTCTGTAGAAGATTTTAAGGTTATGGAATATCTGGATGTCATTGGATGGGAGATTTCCATAAGGATGGAATATCTGACAAGTTTTATGGATTACTGTGCGGAAAAACAGCTTACTGAGAAAGAGGTAATAAAGCTGGGAATGGATTTGAGTAAGGCACTGGAATATTGCCGGAAACTTAAGATCATTCACAGGGACATCAAGCCGGAGAATATTTTTGTATCCAGATTTGGCGATTTTAAGCTTGGAGATTTCGGAATTGCACGTGAACTTGAACGAACCATGAGCGGATTTTCCAAGAAAGGTACTTACTCTTATATGGCGCCTGAGATGTATAAAGGTGAGAAATATGACAGCAGGGTAGATATTTATTCTCTTGGGATTGTGCTGTACAGGCTGATGAATCATAACAGACTGCCATTTATGAGTCTGGAAAAACAGTTTATCACTTACAGGGATAAGGAAAATGCATTAAATAAGCGTGTTGCAGGAGAGCAGATGAGTGCACCTGTGGATGCAGGAACACAGTTTGCCCGTATTATACTGAGAGCCTGTGCTTATGATCCCGCACAGAGATATCAGACACCGGAGGAGCTTTATAGTGCGCTGGATGATCTGAAAAATGGAAGATCTGGCAGAATCCGGCAGTTACAAAACGGTGTTCAGAAAGCAGGAACGGATAAAACAGAATCATATAGTGCAATTGCACAGAACGGCAGAGCAGCACAGAATGTTACATCAGATACTGAAAATGTACGAAAAAGTACAGTGCAGAATACGTCAGTACAGAATACCCGGGGAAATAAAAAAACATCAGATTTTCAGAATGCTGCAAAAAGAAAACGTGCTGTAAACAATGTTTCTGAGAGCAGCTTTACAGATAAAGAAACAATGTCAGTTGTAGCAGAACAGAAAATACAGCCACAGGAAACGCCATCAGAAACAGTTGCGATAAGATCTGCGCGTGCTGTGGAAGCCAGAAAGCGAAGACGCAGGAAGAAACAGCTGCTGCGCAGGGCATTGCTTGCAATTGTGGCAGGTACAGCGATACTTATGATGGCCGCCGTCTATTACAGAGTAAGTACAGATCATGCTCAGGAAGGACAGGAGGATAATCCGATCGCAATTCTGGATGATGAGAAATACAGCTCCACAAAATCCGGATCCAAAGATTTCTCCAAAGCTCTGGATACGATCAAGGAGCAGGCAACAACTATCACAGATAATCTGAACAGTTACGACTGGGTTGGAACAGAAGGAACTGTTCTGCGATATCTGAGAAGGGTAAAGACCACTCAGCAGGCAGATGGAAATCTGGATATTGAGAGTGAATGCATGAAAGCTCTGGTCTATCCGGCAGAATCCGGAGATGGAGTTTATGAAGAATATTTCTACTGGGGAGAGAAGTTATTCTTTGCATATATCTGGTATGATGAAACTTCAGAATATTATTATTATAACGACGGCGAACTGATAAGATGGATCGATTCCAATGGAAAGTGTCACGATAACGAAAAAGATAATGAGGAATTCGTGAAACGTGGCGAGAAATACTGGAACAATTCATTGAAAGCATTGAAGGGAGAAGGAACAAAGACAGATAATGGCAATGTATCAGATTGAATGTGCATATACCTGCCATACAGGAAATATCCGGGCAAATAATGAAGATAATTTCTGGTGTTTTGGGGAATCCCTTCCGGTGAACAATGAAGGAACAAAGGGTATCTGCTCAAAGATTATTTCGGGTAACAGAGTACCGGCAATGGCGGTATTTGACGGTATGGGAGGAGAAAGCTGTGGCGAGATTGCAGCCTTTCTTGCATCAGAAGAATTTGGAAAATTTTATAATGCGAATAAAAGAATGCTGAGGGATATGCCGGAAGATTTTATAGACGATGTATGTGAGAAGATGAATCAGGCAGTATGCAGATATGGAACAGAGCATCATATTTGGAGCATGGGAAGCACAATGGCGATGCTCCTCTTTACACCAGAGTCTATGTTTGCCTGCAATCTTGGGGACAGCAGGATTTATTTTATGGATGGTGGTAAGCTTCAGCAGATTTCCACAGACCATGTTTTTGGTGGTACGGCAGTTGGGAAAGCCCCGTTAACCCAGTATCTTGGACTTCCTGAAGAGCTGCAGAGACTGGAACCTTCTGTGACAGAAATCGAGCATAAGGAGGGATACAGATATCTTCTGTGTTCAGATGGAGTAACAGATATGCTTTCGGACAGTGAGATAGAGGCGATTCTGTCACAGGATATGGAAATCCCGGAGATCGTAAATGATCTTCTTAAAAATGCTCTCCAAAAAGGTGGGAGAGATAATGTGACGATCGTGCTCTGTGAAGTACAGAAGCTGGATACAGTCCGCAGAATGAAAGAATGGATGAAAAATCTGAAAGATAAAAAATGAGAGGTGGGGCAGCATGAAGAACCGTATGCAGGATCTGGATTTTGAACAGAATGTTGCGTTTGATAAAGTACAGGAGTATGAATTTACCAGAAGGGCGGCACAGAGATTTCGGCAGGTGGTAAGCCTGGACAGTTTTGAAGACGAAGATGCGGATGTTATTTTCCACTATTTATATAAAGAGATGGAACTGGTGTCCTTTGGCGACCATCTGAAGAGATATATTTATGAAAGGGCAGAGCTGGAAGAACCCTTCTCGGAGGTTCCACAGGAAGTGTATAAGGAGATTGTAGTAGATTCCTTTAAGGAAACCTATACGCCCAAATCCATGAATCCTACCTCTACCAAGTTGTCGGCACTGGTGAATAACTGGCTGAATCAGGCATCTGTAAAAAGAGAAACTGTTTTTCTTCTGGGGTTTGGGTTGAAAATGACCACAGAGGATGTGTCGGATTTCCTGACAAGAGTACTGAAAGAACAGGATTTTGATTTTCACAATCCGGACGAGGTGATCTACTGGTATTGTTACAGTACGCAGCAGGGTTATCACAAGGCAGAGGAATTGAAGAAAAAATATGAGATACTCGCTCCTGTGGAAGTGGAAAATACTCAGGTTTTATGCAGAAGTAACCTGTGCCTTGATACAGAGGAGAAGCTGATCGATTATCTTGCCCGACTGAAATCAAAAAGAGTAGATCCCATATCTGAGAAAAGTCAGGCATTTCAGGAGTTTACAAAGCTTTTGTATCATGCGAAGCAGATCATTGCCGGACTGTATCAGCATGATGAAGAGGAAAAAGGTGGGGACAAGGTGTGGACAGCAGAGAGAATCACACCTTCTGATGTGGAAAAAGTGATCTGCAGCGGAATCCCCATCAACAAAATGGGTAATCTGAAGAAAATGTCTGCCTCCATTCTGGCAAAGCATTTCAGCCAGAAGCGTTTCAGCAGGCAGAGGATTACAAATATTTTAAGCCACAAACTCCCGGTGGAGCGCTTTGACCTGATCACACTGGAATTCTTTATCGTATCCCAGGAAATGGAGGATGATGATCCTTTTAACAGATACAAGCATTTTCTGGATGAGATTCAGGATATTCTGCTTCGATGTGGAATGGGAGAGATATACATAGTAAATCCATACGAATGTTTCCTTCTCATGTGCCTTCTCACAGACTGTCCGCTGGCAGTATTTTCGGAGATATGGGAGAAGTCCTATGAAGAGGGGGAAGCTGAAGAGGCATAATGGTATCAACAATTGTACAGCCGGTGCCGGATATGGCACGAAAGGCTGTGGAACTTTTATTAAAGAAAATAAAAGGGGAAGAGATTGAGACATTGACGATTCTTCCTGTTGAATTTGCAGAAGGAGGCACAACCCGTTGAGGGATGTGCCTCCTTCTTTTAACCGAATCAAGTAAGTCACCTGCGGAGGTTGCGAATATCTGTCTGATTTATGACAATTATCTGGATAGACTGTAGATTCAGAAGAGTGTGTTTATTCATTATAATATCCGTAGATAGCACGTGCATCTGCAGCAATGGTGCTTTGGGCTGCACCGGTATCAGTAAGATCCTGTGACATAAAGCATACTACAAGGTCAATTCCTTTGGCTGTATCATAGATGATCGCTGCATCATTTTCTACAGTGTCAAGTTCGCCGGTCTTATTGGCAGTACCGACGCCTTCTGGAAGTTGTGCAGGGATCTTGTTTTTACGCTGCTGCATTTTTAAGTGATAATACATTGCATCTGCGTTTGGAAGAGTAGAAGCGGGAAGGGTTCCGTTGACAGTCTGGTATATCTGCTTTAAAAAGGTTCCACAGTCTTTGACGGATGTATAGTTGTCGCCGTTTTCTTTACCTGCGAGAAGCAGGCGGTTCATCTGGGTGCTGGTGAAACCATGTTCCTGGCAGAAGCCATTTACTTTTGCCATGCCTGCAGAGTCATCGCCGTTTCCAAGCCAGTTTACCAGAGTGTTGGCAGCATCATTATCACTGACAGTGATCATGGCTGAAATATTACTGTCAATTTCGTCTCCGTTGTGAGACTGGGAGAGGGTATCGTAGTTTTCGTATACAGCTCCCATAATATACAGTTTGATCAGGCTTGCTGCCTGCATGGGAGTATCGTTGATCATGCCTTCAGAATCTTTCGGCAGGTTGCAGACATAGACGGACCAGGTTCCGTTATCAGCCGGCAGCAGGGACTGTACCTGTTTCAGGAGATTGTCCATGCTGGAATCAGTGTTGTCGGTAAATGTGTTGTTGGAGGAAGGGGAAAGTGTTCCGTTCTGCTGTTCGGATTCTGAAGAGGGTTCAGCGGATTCTGACTGTGCAGGAGATGTTTCTCCGGTGGCTGCCTTGACAGAACTTTCCTGTTCTCTTAATTCATCTAACTGATCTGCCTGACTGATAAGGGTATTTGCATCAGTGAAAATCTCCTCTACGGTTTTGGAGAGTGTCTGTACTTTTTGCTGTAGTGTGACGAGATGGTTCAGTGATAAAAATGAAACAGCTGCCAGTGCAATCACTGCAACAGTCAGTATGCCGATCACTATATAGAGAAAAATAGGTTTTTCATTTGGCTTTTTATTCATTGCGGTTTTCCTTTCGTAATTATTATTATTGTAATCAGGATTGCGGGAACTGCGAAGCTGCGTAGCAATCCGCAGATATCAAGTCAGGGGCAAAATGCTTTTTGACACTTACATCATCATGATGCAAAGTAGCTGTCAATGCCATTTGCGATTCCCTGTACCATTGTTTTCTGGAATTCTGCGTCATTCATTTTCAGATCGTCATTCTGGCTTGTCATAAATCCCATTTCAAGGATCGTAACAGGAACAGTACTCCAGTTAATTCCTGTCATCGTGTCAGTGTACTGGATTCCAAGGTTCTGAAAACCTGTTGCAGCACAGTAGGAATCGATGATGCATCGGGATAATCGATCAGACTGTTCAAACAGTTGTGGGATATAAGGGTTATTCTGAGAGGGCGACATGGTCAGTGCCCCTGATGCAGTATGGGAATCATCGCCGTTTGCATGGATGCGGACATAGATCTCTGCGCCCTGTGAAGCAGCATATTGTGCGCGTTCCATGTTGCTGATGGCTGTTTCATTGTCTGTTCGTGTCATGACTACCTGATAGCCTCTCTGTTCCAGTTCATCCTTTAGTTGAAGAGAGACCTCCAGATTGAGCTGGTATTCGGGAACACCGCTGTAGGTTCCCTGAGTTCCGCTGGTACATTTTGCTTTCATTTCAGAAGAACCGGGACCGTTGGGCTCCAGGGCACTCATATCTACGGACTCACTCTGATGCCCTGGATCGATTCCTATTATATGTCCGTCTGTTTCTGCTTCGGAGGAGAAAACGCCGGCACTGGAATCAGAAGAGGCGCTGGTGCTGTTCTGGCTGAATACAGAAGGCTTTGATGAAGATTCTTTCGGGATTTCAGCTTTTTCTTTGCTTTTTTTCTGTGTGGCTGTCTGCTGTTTTTGTTTCATGCGATTGATATTTGACTGGACTGTGTCTATGGCGGTAGTGTACTTGTCTACTGCCTGTTTGACTTCGTCGTGTTTTGCAGTGATCTGTTCGGAGATTGTGTCGACTTCTTTTTCGGTAGAGAGGATCTGGTGCAGTGTGGTCCTGTTAAAGAAGATCAGGGCTATGATGCACAGGAGTCCTGTCAGAAACAGAAGGATGCTGATCATGCTGGGTTTCTTCATATATTATAGTGTCCTTTCCTGAGTTTATAGAATGTTATAGTGTGTCTGCAAGTTGATTTGCCTGCTTTGGTTGTTATTATAATAAAAGGGAGGGGGAAATGCAATTGTTAGTGAAGGGGACGCGCCGGATAATATTTATTTTGTGTGCGGTTTCGGACGCTAAGAGACTAAGTATCTCTAAGCATCCTGCAAATGCACACAAAATAAATATTATCCGGCGCTGGGATTCGCAGTGGGGAAGTGGCAGTAAAGTGGTTGGAGGGGAGCATATTGTCAGATAAGTTTAATGTGGTGATGTGGTGTATGAAGAAAGGATTTTTTGGTTATGATAGAAATATGAAAAAATACTGTAAAATTCACGAGAAATGCCTTGACAGTGTGAGTTTTACGGGATATAATGAGCAAGCGTGCAAAAGGAACGTTTAATTTTTTTGTGCGTAATTACACGAATAGCAACCGCAAGGCCCCATAGAAAAATCTATGGAGAAATAAATCGGGAGGTGAAATGGAATGCCAACATTCAACCAGTTAGTAA
>OLQF01000641.1_pt1 | contig 23201 bp, 16 predicted proteins | sample 1643171 | NCBI WGS metagenome assembly OLQF01 (sample SAMEA3136702, study PRJEB25190) | human gut metagenome | reverse complement strand
TGCCGTGTGCGGCAGTACCTTAAACTGCTTTGCACAACGCCCTATCTGGGCGCACTTTCACGTTCTGAGTTAGGGCCGATGGGACACAGCCCTTTTTCCTCAGCATTTTCCAGACAGCCACGAAATAACTGGCCGTGAGCGGATCACGCAAAAGGATATGAAATTCATCAAAGTAGCACCAAGTCGCCAGCCCCATTGAAAAATTGGTGTCAACCGACGCGGAAACAAAATCGTTGGTTGTGTGCATAGCGATTTTCCGTAGGTTCTCGCCCATGCCCTTGAGCACGATGCACACCACGCGGCTGTCGGTCTTTACGTTGGTTGGATGGTTAAAAAGGTTCAGTGAGCCCGTGCAGTAGAGCTCTAAGGCCGTGGCGATCCGCCGGGCCTCCGGCTCCGGCTGTTTGAGAAGTTCCTCGTACAAGTCCTGCAAGAGCGGCATTTTTGCCGTGTCCAGCCCCAGGGCAAGCTCCCGGTAAACGAGCCGCACACAGCGGTCGATGACGGTTTTTTCCACAGGCTGGAGCCCCTCGCTCCCGCCCACAATGAGCTCGCACAGGGAAAGCAGAAAATCCGCTTTCATGGAAAGGGGGCTTTCGTCCCCGTTCACCGTGAGCCGGATGTCCATTGGGTTGATGTGGTGGGGGCTGTCTGGTGCAATCTCAATCACCTGTCCGCCTAGCCGCCGCACCAGCGGGGCATATTCGCCCATTGGATCGACCACGATAATCCGATCCTGGGTTGCAAGAAAGACGTTCACAAGCTCCCGTTTTGCGGCAAAGGACTTGCCGGAGCCCGTGGAGCCCAGGTAAAGCCCGTTTGCGGATTTTAGCTTTTTGCGGTTTGCCATAATCACATTGTTGGAAAGGGCGTTCATGCCGTAGTAGAGGGCCTGCCCGTCCATGCGGAGCTCCCTGGTCATAAAGGGCACGAAGATTGCCGTGGAGCTGGTAGTCATGCCGCGCTGTATCTCGATCCCGTTGTACCCCAGGGCCAGGGAAGAAACAAAGCCCTGCTCCTGTTGGAAGTCAAGACGTTTCAAAGCGCAGTTGTATTTCTGCGCGATGCCGCCCACCGTGAACAGGTCGTTTTCCAGCCGCTGGCGCGTGGGGGCCGTGTTAATGATTAAGAACGTCAAGAGGAACATCCGCTCATTGTGGGACTGCAGATCGGCCAGGAGCGCCGCCGCGTCCTTGCTGAATGTGATGAGGTCGGGTGGCAGAATGTCCGGGTCGTACCCGGCCCGGATTGCTTTCTTTTGTTCCTCCACGCGCATTTTATCAATGTCGGAAACCTTCCCTTTGATTTTCTTGATTGCCTTTACCTGATCCACCGTCTGCACATGGAGGGTGACGGTCATTTCCGCATCCATTTCCAGGAGCTCCAACAGCAGTTTATCCGAGAGCTCCGACGCGAGGATTTGCAGATAGGACGCCGCCCCCCAGGACTGGCCCACCCGGAACGTGCGGGACTGCCGGAAGTCGAAGCTGTCCGGTGCGATAAAATCTTTTGTGCCCATCCCGGTTTTCGGTATCATATCCCAGGAGAAGCGAAACGGCTCCCGGCCTCCGGGGTGGAGTTGCCCGTGGAGCAGGGCAAGCCGCTCCCGCCCGTCCAGGGGCTGGGACTGTACCCCCAGCTTTTTGAAGTTCCCCATCAAGTCGGACTCCACCCGCTCCAGCCGGGGCCGGGCGGCGGCGAGGTCGGCGGCGGCCACGCCAAAGGTGATATATTTGGAGCGCACGATGCCGTTATTGCTCCGGGCTATCTGCCGTTTGAGCATTTCCGTAAACTCACCCCGGATGCTGTCAAACTCGTCCTGGGCCGGGGGAATGTTCACCTTGTACCGGCTCCCGCTGTGGGATCGGTGGTTGATAAAGGAAAGCTGGAACGGCAGGGCGCTGTCGAAGTAATTGAGAAAGCCGCACCAGCCGTCGAAGATGGCCGCCTGATCCTCCGTGCTTGCCACCGAATAATTGATGTCCTCGTATTCCAGCGTTTTTGTGTAATAGCCGTCCCGCACCTTGCAGATGCCGTCTTTCAGCATTTGCACATAAGGGATGGTCTGCTGGGCGGAGAGTACCGCCCGGCCCTTACCCCTTGCGGGGCTGTGTTTTGGTGCTTGCCTTTTTTGCAATCGGCTCCTCCTTTCTCATAACGTCTCCCTGAGCAAAAGGGGCGTAAATATTCTGCGTGCGGTAGGGCCTCGCACCGGGCCGGGTGATCCGGGCCCGGACGATATTCCGCAGCACTTTCTCCAGCGGCAGGCCGTCCCGCTCATACATCGCCAGCAGGAACGCCGGGAGCACCAGCGCCACCATCACGAACATGGCCGCCGTGTTTCCCAGGGCGCTCCGGGAGAGGAAATAGGCGGGGACTCCCACCAGGGCCGCCCCGCCGAAACAGATTAACTGCCTTTTCGTGAGATTAAAGGCCAGCTTTGTTTTGATTTTCGATAGGTCGTTAGGTACGTTCACATAGGGCATTTCAAACCTCCTTTTCGTCGCCACAAACTCCGCTATGCTCCTCCGGGCGCAAGCACCCGGAATCCGCCCGCTCCGTTGCGGCTCCTCTCCCCACGAAGTCTGCCGACTTCGCGGGGGCCCCCTCAATGCGCACTTCTGGACAAAATGTCCAGAGGTCGGGCGAGGGTTCCACTTCGTTTCCCCACACATCCCAGCCGGGCGGGGACTGCCGGGCGAACAGCTCCACGCGGGGCACGTCCCCCATAAGGGCCTCGATCTTGTCCCGCGCCTCGTCCGGCTTTTTGCTGTGGCCCTCGATAGGGGAAATTATGAACTGGTGGACGTTGGCCGCCTGCCGTTTCGGATGGCCCCTGGTCGCCAGCAGGCACACCTCCGCGTTGGCCCTTGTCCAAAAGCCCAGGCCGTAAAACCAGCTATCCGCCTTTTTGTTCTTTTTCAGCCATACAAAGGCCGCGCTCTTGTAGGTGAAGCCCCAGGCCCGGATCAGCCGCAGCGCCTCCGGGAGCTGGGGGAACGTGGCCCATAAAAAAAGCGCGCTGTCCGGGGCGGCCAAGTCCGCCACAGGCAGAGCGCACAGCTCGTCAATCCCCATCGTGGGGTAATGCTTTTCCGCCGCCCCCTGCAAGCCCTTTTGAGCGTAGCGCCAGGGGGGATCGGCATAAATCACTCCGTATTTTCCGATAGTCAGACTCCTTTCCCGCCCTGGGCCACGGCCTCCCGCGCCTGTTCCAGCCGCTCGGATGCCGGGCCGTAGAACGCCGGGGCGTTTTCAAAACAGATGTAGCGGCGGCCCGTATTGAGGGCGGCCACGGCGGTTGTGCCGCTCCCCGCGCAGATGTCCGCCACCACCTGCCCCTCGCGGGTGTAGGTCTTGATCAGGTACTCGCAGAGCTCCACAGGCTTCTGTGTGGGGTGGACGGTATGCGTTACACTGGGGAACGCCAGCACGTTCCCCGGAAAGCGTCGCCCGTCCTCCGAGCCGCCGCCGTTTCTGGTAAACTTCCCATAGTTGGGGCTCTGGCCGCCGTTGCCCTTGATCTTCTTGTAGGGCTCCCCCTGTTCAAATTGCGGATAGTAGGCCGGGGCCTTGCGGTAAAACACCAAAATGTTCTCCGACTTTTTCAGCGGGGCGCGGCGGGCGTTGAGAAAGCCCGTACACCGGCTCTTGTACCATACCCACTCATAGCGGAGCATGGAGAGGTTGGACGCGCCTAAAACCTTGTCATAGGGACACTGCGCGAACAGGAGCACCGCGCCCTCCGGCTTGACGGCCCACCGCACCGCCTCCCACAGTTCATCCAGCGGCAGGGGCACATCCCAATAATTCTGCGTGGTGCCGTAGGGCGGATCGGTCAAGAGCATATCCACCGAATGACGGGGCAGGGAGCGCAGGCCCTCGATCCCGTCCATGAGAAACAGGCCGTCCGGGGTGAGGGGCCTCCCGTCCGGGGCAAAGCTCTGGACATTTTGTCCAGAAGTGAAATCAACGTGCATCCCGCGCCTCCTTTCCTTTTTCGGGGGTGGGCCGGGCCGCGTTTTCCCGTCCGGCGGCCTCCGCCGCTTTCGCCATCTGCTCCTTGATCGGGGCCGGGCGCACCGCCTCGGCGCGGGCCACCAGCTTTGCCACCGCCGCGTTATAGGCCCCGTATGCCGCGCTGTCCAGCTTCTCCTGCATATCCCGCGACACCCGCGCCGTGGCGCGGTAGCCGTACCTTGTGCCGGGGGCCTCCTTGCTGGGCGCGCCCAGGAACAGCCCGTTTTTTCCGTTCACCACCTTGAAATCGTCCACCGTTACCCCGGCCACCGTCACACTGGCAAAGCCGATGACTTTTCCCTGGGGCTCAATGGGCCGCACCGTCACCTGGGGCTCCGTGGCCGCCGCCACCGCTTGCTCCACCCGGAGCTTTACGGCCTCGTCAATGGAAATCCCCTGGTTTTCCGCAAGCTCCGCGATGGGAGCATCAAAAATCAGGCGGCGAAACTCCGCCGCCTCGTCCACGGCGGGGGCCGGAGCCGCCGCCGTCTGTCCTTTCGCCATATCCGATAAATCCTCCTTTCCCATTAGTGGGCGCTAAAGATACTTTTTGAGATTGAGCCCGTTTTGAACAGCATGAAGCAGAGCAAAACCGTATAGCCCACGGTTCCCCATATCGCCCCGATGGGGTCGCCGCCCGTGGCGATGCTCTGGACGAGCACCGCATAAATCCCCACGCACACCAGGATCAGCAAGCCTTGAAAGCCCACCGCGAACAGGGAGCGCAGATAGTTCTGCCCCGTGCCGCCCAGCTCCCGGTTTGCCAGCGTCGCCATGGGAACGGGCGCTAAACTGGTGAGCAAATATATTTCAATCATTCTGCCGTAGACAATCACAAAAATCACGATGTTCAGCGCCCACATGGTAATACCGATGAGAGAGGACTGGAGCCAGAGCCCCAGCAGGGGGCCCAAGTCCATGCCCTCCAGCGTGGTTTCCAGGTTCGCCAGCATATCCTCCGTGATGTCCGTGGAGCCCTGGATCAGCCCGCCCGCGCTGGCAATCACGCTTTGCGACACGTCAAAAACCGCGTTGACAATGTTAAACGTATTCGAGAGAATGAGGATGGCGCAGGCCGTTTTGAACGCCCATTTGTAGATATTCGCCACGTCAAACTCGTGCATATTGTTCTTTTCCAGGATCATCTGGATGAGCTCATAGGTCGCTACAAAAGCCAGAATTAGACCTGCAATCGGCAAAATCACCGACTCGGACAAATTCCGAATGAGGGAGAACACCCCAGCGTTCCACGCCGCAGGGGTGGTTCCCACCTCAACCGCGATCTCCCCGACTCGGTGGTTGACGCTATCAAACAGGCCGCTCAGGTTCCCCATGATACCGTCAATCAATAGCTCCTTGAGAAATTCCGTGATCCAGTCGGTGAGAATCCCCATAAGCCGCCCTTAAAACAGGCCGGAAAGCAGAGGGATCAGCGTCGTACCCAGCAGAATGATACCGCCGCCCGCCATGAGCTGCTTCATACCCTGGCTTTTGGCCGCCGCGTTATCCGAGCCGTAGCCCTCCAGCAGATTGACCACGCCCCACACGCCGAGCCCGGCTCCGAGCGCCACAACGAGAGTTTGCAGAGTGTTGATAGCAGAAGCAAAAAATTCCATATAGTTCTCCTTTTCTCCGGGGATAGGCCCCGGCCCAATAAAGAAAGCCGCCTTTCGGCGGCAGGTTACACCTCTGGACAAAATGTCCAGAAGTCCGGTTTATGGAAAGGCGTCCGGGTCGTCAAGGTCGTCATAGTTGAGGATGTCCTCGTCCTCTTCCGTGAGCGCCCCCTCCGGCACGTCCACCGGGTACACCTCGCAGACCTCCGACAGACGGGGCCGCCTGCGGCGGTTAATCAGCTTGTCGAGGTCAAAGGCGTTTCGTTTTTTATCGGCCTCCGCCGTGTATTGGTAGTTCGGATGGCGTTCCAGCCGGTATTTAGGGGAGTAGAACGGGGGCAGGCCCCGTAATTGCAGAATACAGCGATCCCCCGGCATGGTCGCCAGTTCGCTGGGTGTCATCAGCTCCCGGCCCAGCCGCTGGGTGTTTTGGTTGTAGCTTTCCGATTGCCCACGGGAGCGGCCCTCGGTCTGCATACTGATTGTGGCCTTGCCGAGCCAGTTCTCCGAAATCTCCTTGATGGTGGAGCTTTCCCGCCCGCCCAGGAAGATCACGCTGTCCATGTTCCCCATAATGGTTTCGGCGTTGTCCTTGTAAATCGCCTTGCACTGGCTCTGCGCCTGATAAAAGAGCGTCAGGGAAATCTCGCGGGAGCGGATAACGGCCACCAGCTTTTCCAGGTTCGGCACCTGCCCCGTGTTGGCGGCCTCGTCCCACAGCACCCGCACATGATGGGGCAGGCGGCCCCCGAATACGTTGTCGGCCCGTTCACACAAGAGGTTGAACATCTGTGAAAAGGCCAGGGCCACAATGAAATTGTAGGTCTGCGTGGTGTCGCTGATGATAAAGAACGTCGCCGTTTTCCGATCCCCCATGCGGTCAAGCTCCATTTCATCATAGCTCATAATTTCCCGGAGCTGGGGGATGTCAAAGGGAGCCAGCCTCGCGCCGCATGAAATAAGTATGCTACGCGCCGTCTTGCCGCTGGCCAAGCGGTACTTTTTATATTGCTTGACCGCGAAACAGTCCGGCTTGCGTTTTTCCAGCCCCAGGAACATATAATCAACCGCATTTAAGAAATTTTCGTCCTCCTCCTTTACTTCCATGCCGGAAATCATATCCACCAGCGTATTCATGTTCCGATCTTCCTCCGGGCCCTCGAAAATGATATAGGCAATCAGGGCGCAGTACAAAAGCCGCTCGGACTTTTCCCAAAACGGATCGCCCTCCTTGCCGTCGCCTTTGGTGTTGGAAATGAGGGTGTCCACGAATTTCAGGATGTCTGCCTCGTTGTCGATATACGCCAGCGGGTTATAGTGCATGGATTTTGAAAAGTCTATGCTGTTAAAAACCTTGATTTTATACCCCTGCTTTTTTTGCAGGAAGTAGCCCACCTGATTTAATACCCCGCCTTTCGGATCGACCACCACATACGAGGAATGAGCCTGTAAGAGATTAGGGGTAAGCCAAAACCGGGTTTTGCCGGAGCCGGACGAGCCGATCACACAGGCGTTCAGGTTCCGGGCGTTGCCGGGGATTTTCGGGCGGGTGTTGGTGGTGAGAAACTCCGTCCCCGTCAGGATCACGTTATTTTTGAAAACAGGGTCGGTGAAAGGCTTTATATCCTTTTCCGTCCCAAACCGGGCACTGCCGTATTCTTGATCCCTCCTGTATTTTTTCGCGTTCTTGCTTTTCCCATAGATCAGGAGCCGGAACGCCACGGCTCCCACAATCCCAATCAGCCAGTCCTGGGGGTGCAGGCCCGGCGCGAAGTCCGCAAAGGCCGGGCCGATGGTCTGCCCCAGGCCCATGAGCTTGTGGGCGAAATCGTCCCCAGCCGCCAGCCGATAGGCCGTCCCCAGCTTCAGGCAGGCCCACAGGATGAACAAATACGGGATATTTGGAATAAGGTACTTTCTGATTTTATCTGTCCTCACGCGCCGCCTCCTTTACCCGTTCTCGCTGGGGCTGTTGTTTCACTTGTTCCGCCGCTTGCTTTACCTGTTCGCGGATAGGCGCGGGGCGGGATTTATCCCGTTTGAGCACCAATTTTGAATACTCCGAAAAACAGGCGGTGATGGCGTCGGCCTGGGCGGACTTGAAAAACAACAGGTATTTTTCCGGCCCGGTCTGGTAAAAAGCATAATCCACGTTCCATTTCCGGGCCGCCCGGTCAAAGAGCCGGGGCGCGTCCACCTCAATACTGCTTGTGGCCGCGCCGTGGGCCATGAGCTGTTTCACGCTCTGCCGCCCGTGGGGGGCCTGGTGCTCCCGGCGGGCCTTGCGGATTTTCTGCCCGGCGGTCTGGAGCACATACGCCAGCCCCCGCGCCGTCAGCTTACCCGCTTTCACGGTCACGGCGATGGAGCGCCGCGACACATCCTCATTGTTCAATCAATCCCTCCTTTCGGGGGCCCACGGCCACCTCTGGACAAAATGTCTCGAAGTGCTACCGTTCTTTCGGTTTGACGGCCACCGCGTACCGTTCCCGGATAGACTGCTCCGCCGCCGCTTTCGCCCCCATTTCCTCCATCGTCTGCCGGATCGGGGGCCGGGCGGCTTGCTCCAAATGTTCCAGCCGTTTCAGGGCTCCCTCCGTCCGGCCTTTCATGGAGCGGAGCAGGGCCCGCTCCGTTTTTAGCGGAGCGGACAGCCCACGGGCCAGAGCGCCGGGGCCTTTCGGCTCCGCCACAGGCTCCCGGCCCGTCACCGCCCGGAGCGCATTTTTCAGGTGGAGCCCGGCCTCGTGATATTCCCGGCTGGCGTTTGCAATCACAGAAAGCGCCTTTTCGTCCTGGGCGATGGATTGATCCAGTTCCCGGCCCACCGCCTCCAGCGCCGGGCGGATATGCAGAAACTCCGCCGTGTGCGCCAGGGCCGAAACACCCTGTTCCTTGAACGCCGCCAGCGTCTTTTTGCACCCGTCGATGACAGCCGTTTTCAAATGCCCCAGCTTTTCCCGCAGGGTGGAAACACTTTTTTCCAGAGCTTTCACCGCGTTACCCAGGGCTTTTTTTACTGGGCCCTCCCGCGCCTCGGCCAGTTCTTTCCGCATGGCCGCCAGTTCCTCCACCGCCGCGTTTAGTTGCTTTTCCAGTCCGGCCACTTGTTCCAGCACTGCCACAAAGTCCTGCCTGCCGGGAGCGTTGTTCTTCTCCATAACCGCCAGGAGCTCCCGCACAGCGGGCTCCGACAGGAGCGGAGCGGTGGCCCGTTTCTTACTCACGGCGGCCCTGGCCCTTGACGGTCAGGATGCCCTCCAGGGTGGTCGCCGTAATCCCCAGCCGCTGGGCCACGGCGATGTCGTTTTTCATAGCCTCGGTGACGGTATGTCCGCACACCACCAGCACATGGGAGCGCCGCAGCAGGTTCCGGCCCATGTCGATCCCGTCCTTGTGCTCCTCCGGGATCGCGTCGTTTAAGAACATAGGCAGATACAGCGCCGGGCAGATGGGCGAAAAGCCCGCCTCATACACCGTCCGGCAGTACCGGGCCGCCTGTTCCGCATTTTCACTGTCGCCGCCGTACCATGCGGCGGTAATGTAAGCAAGGGGTCGTTTCATGTTCTAAAACCTCCGTTTCTTATAATAGTAGGGTCAACCTTTTCCCCCCGCCCCTTTCCAATCATGGAAAGGGGAGCGGCTCTGGAGGATATACCCCCGCCGCCCCGCAGGGGATAGCACAGCCGGGGCCGCCCGTCAAGGGTAAACCGCCGCAGGCGGCGGCGCGTTCCGCGCCCTTGACTGGCAACTCCCGACTGTGCTTTTCGATATGCGGCGACGGGGGATATATCCAGCAGGAGCCATGCGAAAAGAGAAGCGGCGACCTCTGGACAAAATGTCTCGAAGTGGGGCGGGGTTACTTTTCCTTGTCCACCTTTTTCTCCGCCTTGCCGAGCTCCGGGGGCTGTTTCGCTTTCCAGTCGCCCAGCAGTTCCAAAATCTTGTCTTTCATTTCGCGGGCCTCCGTGCCCTTGCCGAAATATTTCTCCAATTCCGCAGTCGTGATAATCACTTTATCCTCTACCTCCTTTTTCGGTTGGGACAAGATACCGTCAATCTTGTCATGGTTGAGCTCCCCGGCCTGATCCAGCTTGCGGAGCGTTTGCGCCTGGGAGACAGACGGTGAAGCCTGCTCCCCCTCGATGGCGACGGCGATATATTTCTGATTGTCCGGCTTGATCCGGGAAATCTCCACAGCGGGGGTAAAGGACAGCTTTCCGCCGTCCATGAGCTCCCGCAGTTCGGGAACGAGGTCATTTAACCACCGATACCGCTGGACGGTTTTGCCGCTCATGCCGTTGCGCTTACCCACAATTTCCATGGACAGCTTGCCCTCTTTATCGTCCCCGGCCACACCCTGATGGGAGATCGCCTCGAATTGCTGTTGCAGGGCCGCCGCCTTTTCGCTGGGCAGGAGCTTTTCACGGTGCCGCAGGTTATCATCCGTCATAGCGAGCTTGGCCTCGTCGTCCGTCATTTCCCGGACGATACACGGCATATTTACAAAGCCCGCCAGTTCGCTGGCCTTTTGCCGCCGATGCCCCGCGATAATCTCATACCCGCCGCCCTCACGGGGCCGCACCAGCGCGGGCTGGTGTACGCCCTTATCCCGGACGCTCTCCACCAGGGCCTGCATTTCCACATCGTCCCGCACCTTGAAGGGGTGATCCGGGAACTCATGCAGTTCGCTCAGATTGAGATAGACAATCTTTTCCTCCACGCCGCGGGATGCGTCGCGGGGCTCCGGGGGCTGTTCCGGCACAGGGGGAGCGCCAGCCGCAGGGCCCGACGCGGGGCCGCCACCGCCGCCTCGCCCTTTAGGGGCGCGGGGCGCTTTTTCTTTTTTTGGAGCTTTCGCCTGGGCGGGGGCCGCTTTTTCCTTTTTGGCGGCCCGGCCCTTTGCCGCCTTGCCAGCGCCGCCCGGCCCACTGTCACCGGGGGCCTCATGTGCCGCTTTCGGCGGGCGGCCACGCCGGGCCGGTTTCTTTTCCGCCTCCAAATCAGCCAGGGGCCGCTCCCACGGCGCTTTTTCCTCCTCCGAGCGCGGATCATGCTCAGGGGCGGGCGGCCCGTCTTTTTTAGGCCCAGCGGCCTCCGGCGCGGGTTTTTCCTTTGCGGCTTTCCGCGCCGCCGCAAGGTCAATCACCGTTTGAGCGGTGTCGGGAACTTCCCCCATGCCGGGGATAGTACCCTGTTCAGCCGCCTGCTCCGGCGCAGGGGGGCCGCCGGGATTTTCCGGCGAGGGGGCCTCGGAAACGATAGGGGCCTCCGGGCCCGCGTTCTTTTTTTCGTCTGCCATTCGCTTTCCTCCTTTTTTGTGGCATAAAAAAGACCAAACCTCCCGGTTTGGCCCTCGGATATTTCTATCCCTCCTTTCTCAGCCACCACGCAAAAACACCGCCCCTTGTCTCCAATGGCGGTGTTTTTGTGTAGGTTGGCCCTGTATTTTCAGTTGTTTTATTATTATGCCTTTGTCAAGAACAGTAAATATTATTGTGAAAAAATAGAACTGTTGGCATGCTGGCGTTTTTACTGTGCTGACGTAAAAAAAGTGGATTAAAATAGTGAGAGGGCAGAGCCCCGGAAAGGGAAACATGAAAAAGTTGGAACTGGTCGGATCGAAAGCAGCTCCGTTTTATGTTGAGGATTGTGCGCTGGAAGGTGTAAAAAAAATAGTGGAAAAGGTTTGCCATGATGTTGAACTCGTGAGTGGGAAAAGACCTGCCTGTATCTCACCTTCTGGGCAGACGGAGACAGAAGCTGTGCTTGTTATGACGCTTGGACACAGTGAACTGGTACAAATGTTGTCAGGAAATGGAAAGCTGGATACAAAGAAAATTGACAATAAAAGAGAATGTTATATATTTTCCCTTGTAGAAAGACCATTAGAGGGATTAGAACAGGCACTGATTATCTGCGGAAGTGATAAAAGGGGCACTATTTATGGGCTGTTTCATCTGTCTGAACTGATCGGAGTGACTCCATTTGTTTATTGGGGAGATGTGAAACCGAAACGACGGAATTGTATTTACATTAATGAAGATGTGAATATGGTATCCAGGGAACCCTCCGTAAAATATCGGGGATTTTTTATTAATGATGAATGGCCGTGTTTTGGCAGCTGGGCAGTGGAACATTTTGGTGGATTTAATGCTGAAATGTATGACCATGTATTTGAATTTCTTCTGCGTTTAAAAGGAAACTATCTGTGGCCGGCAATGTGGAGTTCTTCTTTTGCGTTGGATGGGCCAGGTCTTGCAAATGCAGAGCTTGCTGACCTGTATGGTGTTATTATAGGAAATTCACATCACGAACCATGCCTGCGTGCCAGTGAAGAGTGGGATTTTTATAAAGAGAAAGATACTGACTACGGTACAGAATGGAATTATCGTACAAACCGTGAGGGTTTGTTGCGCTATTGGGAAGATGGATTGAAGCGAAGTGGTGGCTATGAAAACATAATTACGATCGGGATGCGGGGAGAGAGGGATTCTTCTATGCTCGGCGAGAATTCGACATTAGGGGAAAATATAGCGCTGCTTAAAGACATTATCATACAGCAGCGTAGGCTAATCGCAAAGCATGTAAATCCAGAATTAAAAAAAGTGCCGCAGTTGCTCGCGCTTTATAAAGAAGTTGAAGCCTATTTTTATGGTGATGAAGAAACAGAGGGGCTGAAAGACTGGGAGGAATTGGACGGAGTAACTTTTATGCTCTGTGAGGATAATTTCGGAAATATGCGTACTTTGCCAAAAAAGGAATGGAGGAAAAGAGAAGGTGGATGGGGAATGTATTACCACCTGGATTATCATGGCAGTCCTATTTCCTATGAATGGGTGAACTCCACACCACTCACTAAAATCTGGGATCAGATGACAATGGCATATGAATATGGAATTAGGGATATATGGATTGTCAATGTTGGTGATTTGAAATTTGAAGAATTTCCATTAGGATATTTTATGGAGTTAGCCTATGACTTTGAACGATGGGGGACGGCGCATCCGAATCAGACGAAAGCATACACGGCTGAATGGATAGGCAGGCAGTTTGGGGATTTTGCAGGAGAAAGCGAGCAAAGCGAACTGGCATGGGTTTTGGAAGAATACGTCAGACTGAATGGATACCGCAGGCCGGAAGCATTAAATGCCTCTGTTTACCACCCGGTTCATTATATGGAGTCAGACCGGATGCTGGAGCGGGCGGAAAAGTTGGAAGAAAGGGCGATGCAGCTTCTTAGATTTTTGCCCCAAGAGTGCCAAAATGCTTATTACAGTATGATCTATTATCCGGCAATGGCATCAGCCAACCTGCTGAAGATGCATTTATATGCAGCTAAAAACGCAATATATGGAAAGCAGGGCAGAAATGGAACTAACATGTTGGCGGATAAGGTAAGAGCATGTATTTGCCGGGATAAAGAACTTTCCATGAAGTTTTCTTCGCTGTTGGACGGGAAATGGAAAGGAATGGAGAAGGCAAAACATGTTGGATTCACACATTGGAATGATGAGGATTACCGTTATCCGATACGTTATATGCTCGACCCGGCAGATGAACCGCGTTTAGTAGTTACAAAAAAGGATGAGACTGCACATTATACCAGTGGTTACTTTAAAGAGGTAATGGAAATTAAAGATTTTCTGAGCTACGGTAAGGAACAGCTTACCTTGGAGATTATAAATGGCGGTTCAGGAAGTTTTTTATGGCATTTAGAAGGAAAGTGTGACTGGCTGACGTTTTCTGCTGTGAATGGGACGGTGGGCGATCAAATGGAAGTAATTTTGACGTTGCACAGGGAGCAGATAATAATTGAAGAGGGAGAAGAAGAGGCCGTTGTCAGCGCAGACTTTAAAATAACCGCAGGAACAGAAACAGTTTTTTTTAGGGTATATGCCAGAAAGATAAGTCTGTGTAAAATTCCTGAAGGCACTTTTCTGGAAAGTGATAATGGGTTTGTAATCGAGGCCAATCATTATGCATATAAAAAAGATACGGAAGCAGGGTATTATATAGAACTTGAAGACTTTGGAAAATATGGTATTGGAATGAAAGCATCTCCTGTAACTGAGGTGTTTGAAGAAGGGCAGGAGCCATCATTGACTTACCGGTTATGGGTAGAGAATGCAGGTGCTTATATACTGGAACTGCATACGGCACCGGGGAATCCTGTTACTATCGATGCAAGTGTGTTAAGGTGTAGAATAACAGTAAATAATGAGTCAGAGATTTTGCTCAACAGTATTCATAGTGGCTACCAGGCAGGAAATCCTGCTTGTGAAGAATGGGCGAGGGGTGTGCTTGAAAATGAACATGTCAGTGAGACGGTTGTAAACTTGAAAAAGGGATTGAATCTGATTACATTCTGTGTTGTTGATGCACCGCTGACACTCGAACGTTTAATACTTTATCAGGAAGGCAGGAAGCCTGCAGAGGCTTACTTTGGGCCGATGGAAAGCTATTTGACGGAGGGTTAGTGTAATAAATTGCATTTCTAAAATAGAATTATGCAAAACATAAATATTGCTCTAATAGTATAATCGGTATAATATTATATGCTTATCTTTGAAAGATGATAAAAACTCTGTAGGTCGCATTTGGACTTGCAGAGTTTTTTATATCTTCACATCGCTTTCTACAGTTATTTTTAATGGTTAATTTTAAAGGGAATTTATTTATGAATTTAAAACAGTAAGGGATGATTTATTTATATGTAATGGATAAATTTACTGGAAACAACAAATGACAGGAAAAGAGCAATAATCGTACAGCAATGCTGTGGAATTGAGATTATAATTTTATTCATTAGATATATTTTAATACATACTCTTTTTGCAAGAATTATTGTGTTATTCCCTTTTTAATACTTATAAAGGGCCAGTATGGAATACAAAAATAAAAAATATCGGAATTAAGGAGTCTAAAAATTGGAATACGGAAAATATTTATTTAACAATGACTGGTTTTTTATGAAATTGCCCATCGGAAGCAGTCTTCTCGATGCGGAAAAATCTAAAAAAGAATTTATAAAAATTGCGCTTCCTCACGATTGGCTGATATATCAGGTGGAAAATTTATATGAAAATTCGGTTGGTTGGTATAAAAAACCCTTTTCTTATGTAAAGAAGGATGATGAGAGGGTAGAACTCCGATTTGATGGCATATATATGGATTCAATAATTTATATAAATGGTGTAGAAGTGTGGCAGTGGAAATATGGATATTCTGCATTTGATATTGATATAACATCTTTTCTTATAGAAGGGCAGAATGAGATAACTGTTCGTGTGAATTATCAGGCACCAAATAGTAGATGGTATTCGGGGGCTGGAATTTATCGTGATGTATGGATGAAGGTTACTCATAAAGCGTATATACCGTGGGATGGAATCTATGTAAATGCAGAAAAGAAAGAAAAAAATATTTGGAGCCTTAACATAGAAACTGAGTTAAAAACTGATCGGCCCGTAAGGCTGGAATATATGCTGGCTGATAAGAAAGCAAGAACCAATTTTAGAATTTTAGGAGAAAGTTATGCCTGGCCAAATAAAGAACTTCAGAAAATTCAATTTGAGAGTATAGTAAAAGAACCGGATATATGGGATGTAACAAATCCTGTATGTTATGAATTAATTGTACGATTGTTTGAAGAGGCTGAAGCGTATGAACTTCAAGAGGAGCGGTTGACATACGGTTTTCGTACTTTTTCGTTTGAACCGGATAATGGCTTTCTTTTGAATGGCAGAAAACTGAAAATAAATGGAGTTTGTGAACACCATGATTTGGGATGTCTTGGTTCAGCTTATCATAGTGACGCAATGAGACGCAAACTTGGGAAATTAAAGGATATGGGTGCCAATGGCATTCGCTTTGCACATAATATGTCGGCAGAAAATGCAGTAGAATTGGCGGATGAAATGGGCTTTGTAGTGATTTCGGAGGCGTTCGATATGTGGGAACGCAGTAAAACGGAGTTTGATTATGCCAGGTTTTTTGAAGACTGGTATAAGAAAGATATTGCCAGCTGGATCCGAAGGGACAGAAATCATCCAAGCATAATTATGTGGAGCATAGGAAATGAAATTTATGATACACAGGCAAGTGAACGGGGACAGGAAATTACAAGAATGTTGGCGGATGAAGTGCGCAAACATGATCCGAAGAAATTAGCACCGATTACAATTTGCTCTAACTATATGGGAGGAGAAAATGCTCAGAGGTGTGCAGATATATTAAAACTTACAGGATATAATTATTCAGAGAGGCTTTACAGACAGCATCATGAAGCGTATCCGGACTGGATTATTTTCGGGAGCGAGACTGCTTCTACTGTGCAGAGCAGAGGAATTTATCATTTCCCTTATCGGCAAACTTGTCTTGCGGATGAAGATCAACAATGTTCTTCTTTAGGAAATTCCGTTACCAGTTGGGGAGCGAAATCTACGGAAGCCTGTATTATTGCGGAACGAGACTGTCAATTTTCCTGCGGCCAGTTTATATGGACCGGATTTGACTATATAGGGGAGCCGACACCGTATCATACTAAAAACTCATATTTCGGGCAGATTGATACTGCTGGTTTCCCGAAAGACAGCTTTTACCTTTATCAGTCGGAGTGGAAGAAAAAGGACAAAAATCCGATGGTTCATTTATTCCCATATTGGGATTTTAATGAAGGTCAATTGATAGATGTGAGAGCCTGTACAAATGCTGCGGCGGTGGAACTGTTTGTAAATGACAGAAGTTATGGCATTGTTCCAATCGATCATTTGCATGGAACACAGCTTTGCGGGTATTGGCAGGTTCCGTATGAGAAGGGATGTATTAGGGCGGTAGCTTATGATGAAAATGGATGTTTTGTAGCTCAGGATGAAAGGCATTCCTTCGGTGAACCGGTAAAAATCAGGTTGACTTCGGAAAAGCACAAAATTCAGAATGGTGGCCGGGAGTTAAATTTTGTTACGGTAACTGTGGAAGACGAGAATGGGTATAGTGTTGAAAATGCTAACAACCGTATTTTTGCAGAAGCGGATAGGAATGCAGTACTCATTGGATTAGACAATGGTGACAGCACAGATATCGATGAGTACAAAGAAAATACGAAATGTCTGTTTGGCGGGAAACTACTGATTGTAATGGCGGCTGGAGATGGCATGGAAGAAGCTGTAATTAAGGTTTCGTCACCTGGATTTAATGAAGAATCCATTGCCATTCCTGTTTATTCTGTGCCTGAAGAAGAAAAGGTTAATATTGATGGAATAAAAGCGATTAAGCAAAAAAGAGATTTGGGGGATGAAGACAATTGTGAGGTGCCGGTGAGGAATATTTATCTGACCAGCAGTTATGGGACAAAATTGGATAAAAACCATAATGAAACTATAGTGAGAGCAGTTGTCAGTCCTTCCAATTATACTGACAGAGAGCTGTTATGGAGTGTCGTAAATGAAGCTGGAATACCAATCGAAATTGCAGAGGTAAAGGCACAGGGGGAATGTGCCAGCGTGAAAGCATTGAGTAACGGAAAATTCAGGCTGCGATGTATGTCAAAGGCTGGTACGGACCATATTCGAATTATCTCTTCATTGGAGTTTGAAATCAGTGATTGTGGAGAGGCATATAAGAATCCGTACAAATTTATCAGCGCCGGCTTATACGATTATGTGATTGGAGAAATAGGAAATGGAAATGATCATGGGATTGCCTCTTCCCCGAATAATGAAAGTGGAGTTGGATTTTTTGGAGTGGATTTTGGTCAGGAAGGGACAGACGAAATTACACTTCCGATTTTTGGGTTGAATGATGAACCATATCGAATTCGAATTTATGAAGGAATGGCTGATCAGGAAACAGCAATTTTGTTGGCAGATGTTATTTATCATAAACCAAAAAAATGGAATGTATATCAGAAAGAAACTTATAAACTGGATAAAAAGCTTGTTGGAGTGAAAGATATTTCATTTCTGTTTGAAAAGAAACTTCACCTGCAAGGATTTTTATTTACCAGGATAAACCGTGCATTTCGAGAGATAAGGGCGGATGAATGTGATTTAATTTATGGGGATCATTATAGAAAAGAAAAAGGAAAAATCTGTGAAATCGGAAATAATGTCACGTTGGAATTCCGTAATATGGAATTCGGAAAAGAAGGGGCGGAAGGGATTGATATAATTGGGCACACATCAAATCCGGATAATCTGATACAGTTGCGTTTTACAAGCGAAGGACAGGAGATATTACGAGAAATTAAATTCCTGTATGACGAAAAGAAAAAAGTACAATCTTTTAGATTCGAAAGAGTTACAGGAGAATGGGATGTAAAATTTGTATTTCTTCCGGGGAGCAAATTTGACTTTTCCGGGTTTCGGTTTTGGTAAGTTCAAAAAATATTGCAAAAGGGCAGCATTTAAGAGGAGAAAAACATGGACAAATTAGGGTATCTTTATAAAGCAGCAGCGCTTCCGGTAGGAAATCATATGTTTAAAGGAAGTCCGTTTCAGGAACTTGTTAAGCTTGAGTTGAATGCATTTGGAGAAACAACTTTTCAAGTAGATTATGAATGTTTGGATGCTACGCTTAATTTGATTAATGAGAGAAAGGACTGTGCTGATTTTTTTATTCAGGCACTGGTTGCTATTCTGAAAAATCATCGTGGGACCGAAAGGCTGCCGGAGGAATATGCTCAGAAAATCGAAAATACATTGATTGGATTCAAATACTGGATTGATGAACCAGGAGAAACAAATGCATGTTATTTTACCGAAAATCATCAAATTTTATATCATACTGCAGAGTATTTGGTTGGCCAGATGTTCCCGGAACAAGTATTTCCATCAAATGGAAAGAATGGAAAGTGGCATAGAGAACACAGTCTGGTATATATCCGACGCTGGCTTGACTGGCGCGTTCGATTTGGCTATTCAGAGTGGCTGACAGATGGCTATTACTGTGAGGATTTGGAAAGCCTGGTCAGCCTGTGGAAATATGCACAGGAAGAAGACGTGAAAAAAACAGCATTAATGCTGGTAGACATGACAATGTTTGATATTGCAGTGAATTCAAAGGATGGGTATCTTTGTACAACTCATGGAAGAGTGTATGCTCCGTCGCTGCTCAGACCGGAAAGCCAGGGAACGACACATCTTTGCGCCATGTTCTGGGGAAAAGGGAATATGGAACACTTTTCGAATGTGGCAGCACTGATGGCGGTTTATGATTATCAACCGCCAAAGGCTATATGTGAAGTAGGCAGGGATAATCCTGTTGTGATGCAGAATCATGAAAGAACCAGTATTGATGTGGAAGATGCTAAATTTTACGGTGCGGATCCAAAAGATTTTGACAATATTATGCTGTTTTGGGGAATACAGGCTTATTCCCACAGAGACGTAATTGAAAATTCTTTAAAAGTGTTTTATCCATATTGGAACTGGATGGTAAACCGCTTCAAGGCTTACAAGGAGCGATATGACCGGTGTGATGAAGCTGGTGTACCTGCGATAGAAGGGACTCCGGACTATACGGCTATGACTCAGGCGGACATACATACCTACCGTACCAGGGACTATTCTCTCAGCTGTGTCCAAGACTTCAGAAAGGGACGTATGGGATATCAGCAGCATGTGTGGTCTGCTTATTTAGGAGAAAATGCTCATGTATTTACCACAAGCCCAGGCTCAGAGGATTATCATGCCCGTCCCAATCAGGTGGCTGGAAATTTATTCTTGCCAAGGGCAGCAGCTTTTGAAAATGTTCTGATATGTATTTATCGTATTCAGCCTGATTTTGTAGATTATCTTTATACGCACGCCTATTTCCCGCGGGATGAATTTGATGAAGTAACAGAACAAAACGGCTGGCTGTTTGGAAGGAAAGGAACAGGTTATATTGCGCTCCGTTCGTTGCTGCCTGCACGGTGGAGAGAGGTTAATGAAAAAGAATTAGAAAATGAAGTTCCAGGCGTAAGTGTTCGGCAGAGTTTTGATTATATGGCTCCGGGACATGCGAATGTGTGGGTGACAGAATTGGGATCTGAGAGTCAGAATGGCAGTTTTAAGCAGTTCTGCAGTAAATTTACGTCAGATGCGCTTACCGGTGATACGTTTTGTTTGACCTATCAGTCCCCGTCACTCGGGCAGATTGATTTTGGATGGATAAAGCCGTTTGCAGTGAATGGTAAAGAAATCAATTTGCATGGGTATAAGCGCTACGATAATCCTTATTGCCAGGCGGAGTTTAATAGCAAAAGGCTGGAAATTAATTGTGGCGGGTACAGTGTGGTTTTAGATTTTGAACATCTTGAGAGGAAAGAAAAAGAGGAAAAGGTATGAGAAATGATAGTGGTATGCTTTCTTATATGGATGCAATGCAGTCGCTCGACATTGCCAGTGGCGGTGACAGTCACCTTGCGTTGAGGGTGATCGCGGATCATTTTATCGGCAGCAATCCGGAAAATCCATACCTGTTTAAGGTTGATTTTAGAGATGGAATAAAAATGGATGGAAGGGGGAGATATCAGTTTTTCTTTGAACGATACTTCCCGGATGCTTCGGAGGGGGAATGTTGTTGTGCTTCAGGCAAGCTTTGGAGTTACCACGACAGGACAACACAGTTTGATATTGTTTGTATTGGGCCTACGAAGTGTTATGTAGATGGCAGCCTCGTATTTGAATCAGTTCCGAATCAGGAGGGAAATCGTGAGACAGCCAGATTTAAGGTCAGCTTAAAAAAGGGATATAATGAATTTGTTTTTATTACTGAAAAAACACGGTTAGGATTTGGATTTATTTGTGGAAATTTTATGCCTCAATGGGAACCTTATTTATTCCAGGCACCAGGGAAAGAGCGAAGCGGACAACTTGGTTTTGTTTTTTCAAAACCGTTCAGGAAAGAACAAGGCAGCAGTTTATCAGAATTGGAATTTCCATTTCCTGTATTTGAACAGGATTTTTTTGAAAAAGGAAATGAAATTAATACAACGCTTGCATTTGGAGAAAACGGAACAGGGCATGCTTATATAAAAGCGAAGGCCATTATGCATCAGGATGGATATTTCAAAATCAGTAACCATGGGAAAGTACAGGCAGATATTGCTGTTGATGGGAAATGGGAAAATGGCAAAGAGGAGGTATTGTTAAACAAGGGAACTCATTTAATAGTGATCCACCTGATATGTCCGGCACCTATGCTTTTCCTGGAGCTGCAAAACGGAGAATTTCAGCCTGTTGTTCCTGTTCTTGGATATTCTGCTGTGTGGCTATATTTGGGGGTATTCTCAGAGGCATTGTCCTGGGAAGAGGATTTCAGCACAATGAATCGAATCTATGGGGAAGGAACCGAAGAATGCTATTGGAAACCTCTTCCTGATAATATGGAACTACGCCCTTGCGTGGAAACCGAATTGTTTGGCAGATTTACGTATCCTATGGGTGTTACGTTGTATGGACTGTTAAAAGCAGCGGATTATTTAGGTGAAAAAAAATATGCCGATTATGTAAAATCCGGAGTTGAAAAAATTGTTGGTTTTGATCGTTATGCGCTCTTTGATAAAAGGAGAAACGGTTTTCCAAGTCTGAACCAACAAATTTGCTGGCTGGAGGAATTGGATGATTGCGGTTCCTTTGGCTCACTGATATTGGAATGCTGCCGGCATTGGGAAATCGAAGGCGCGCGTTCAATGGCAGATCGCATTGCGGAGCATATGGAAAAGCGCCAGAATAGACGAGAAGATGGAGCATTTTGCAGGCAGGATGATACGATGTGGGTTGATGATCTCTATATGAGTATCCCTTTTTTGACCCGTTATTATCAGTTGACTGGAGAAAAAAAATATCTGACTGACGCTTGCCGGCAAGTTCTTATGTTTCAAAAATATTGCTATATTAAGGAAAAAAGGTTAATATCTCATATCTATGATATAAAATGGGAAAGGGCAAACGGGATTCCCTGGAGCAGGGGAAATGGATGGGTTCTTTTTTCTATATCAGAGCTTTTAGAGGCTCTTCCGGAGTCGGACAACCTGAGAAATCAGATAGTTTGCTTCTTTCAGGAATTATCTGAGGGATTACTGAACGTTCAGGATGAAAGCGGCATGTGGCATCAGATTCTTGACGATCCGGAAACTTATTTGGAAAGTTCAGCTACAGCAATGTTTATCTGTGCATTTGCCAGAAGCATAAGAAGAGGGTATGCAAAAGAGGAATGCAGAAATCGTTTATACCTAAGTGTGAAGAGAGCCTGGAGAGGCCTGCTGCGTTTAGCGGTAGACAGTGGAGGGAATTTGTACGGAGTATGTCAGGGTTCAGGCCGTTCTTTCAGCAGAGACTATTATCGGAAGTTATCCTGGCGGTATAATGATGCACATGGAATTGGAATCGTACTATTGGCTGGTGTGGAAAAAGACAAACTGGAAAAGGAATGGGTTTGAAGAACTGCGGATGGATATTTATGATAAACCATCCGCAGAATCCTTTTGTATTTTATTCTTTGATAGCGGCTCTATACACAGAAGGTGTACACTGCTTAAATCGTTTAAAGGTTCTGTTGAATGAAACCAGGCTCCCAAAACCGGATTGAAGCGCAATCTCCGTAATGGACAGATTGGGATCCTGCAAAAGTGTTTCGGCATTGCGTATTCTGCGTAGGTTGAGATAATCATGAAAAGAATAACCGGAGCCGGAATACTGCTTGAAAATGTGAGAAAAATAGAACTTGGAAAAACCGGCGGCTTGGGCGGTGGATTCCAATGTAATATCTTCCGTAAAATGTTCGTCAATATAATTCAGCACGACATTCAGTTTGTTAAGTAATTCTTGCTGAGTATATTTTTGTGTTGTCTGAAATGTTTCGTTCAAACGAATTTGCTCGTTTCCGTAATCTATAAAGAAATTTAGAAGATGAGAGTATACAGTCAGTTCTCCTAAAGTATCTTCTTCGAAATATTTCTGGCAGGCTGTCAGAAGATGCTGTATCTGCTTCTGATGGAAATCGGTATTGCCCGATATCAATACCGGGTGAGAAAACATAGGTACAAGATAAGTCCCTCCGGGGATTTTGGAAATAACAGAAAAATTAAAAATGAATATAAGCCTGCACCCAGTGGATGGTGCGGATAATTGATGCAGTTCCCCGCCGGGGATGATTAATATATCACCAGGATTTAAACGATAAGTCTGGTTTGAGGACACTAGCATATAGTTATCCTGTAAAGGCATGATAACTTCCATATTCGGATGCCAGTGGTTGGCGTAATTGGTGGATTCATTATTGAACCACAAGTGAATGGATGTCCCGGGAAGATAATCAACAAAATCAGGTTTTTCTACAGGGACACGTTGATAAGACTTCATTTTTTCTTCTATCTTCATTAAAAATTCTTCATTTAATGAGTTTAAGAATTCTTCTATCATATTAAATCCCCTTTCTAATACACAAAAATTGATAACAATATTTGCTTTGTGCGTCGGAAGTGTTGAGTGTAAAATTAATAAGTAAAAAATGAAAAAAATCATTATTGACGGCGAAAAGTATAAAAAAATATAAATATAATTTAAGATATCATAAAAG
>OLQF01000632.1_pt1 | contig 23494 bp, 20 predicted proteins | sample 1643171 | NCBI WGS metagenome assembly OLQF01 (sample SAMEA3136702, study PRJEB25190) | human gut metagenome | reverse complement strand
AAGAGTTCAAGACATGTTACGACCTTAAATGAAAATTTTAAGGTCGTTATTTTATATAAAAAAATATATAAACGACTTGACTGGCATCAAATAAAGGCGTATGATTCATTTGTGAATAAATGTGAAATAAAACACAATCTTTCGTGGAGAGGAAGTCTTGAGGTGCAACAAAGTCAAACTATTTATTTGATGGGCACAGTAATAGATGTATTTGTAGACCATGAAGAACCTGAAAAAATTCTAGAAGAAGTGCATCAACGATTGATCACTTATGAACAACGCTTTAGTGCAAATGATTCCACTTCGGAACTGATGGCTGTCAATCAACAAGCTGGGCAAAAACCAGTTAGCGTTCATCCAGAGTTGTATCAATTAATTGCATTAGGGAAAAAACATAGTTGTGATCCAGCTAGTCATTTGAATGTTACCATTGGCCCGTTAGTTCAAACATGGCGAATCGGTTTTAAAGATGCCCGTGTCCCGTCAGAAGAGGAAATTAAAGCCTGTTTGAAAAAAATTAATCCAGAAAAGATTCACTTAAATCCCTTAAAACAAACGGTTTTTTTGGAAGAAGAAGGAATGAAATTAGATCTGGGGGCTTTAGCAAAAGGCTATATCGCTGATTTACTAATTGCCTATTTGAAAGAAGTCCATGTGACGTCTGCTTTGATTAATCTGGGCGGCAATATTGTGACGTTGGGGCCCTCTACGCATCAAAACAAAAAATGGCGAATTGGTATTCGCAATCCGCAAGAATCCAGAGAAACAATCAGCTTACTTGTCGAAGTGGCTAATCAATCGGTTGTGACGTCGGGCATTTATGAAAGAAGTTTAACCGAAGCTGGGCGAGTCTATCACCATTTGTTGGATCCGACAACCGGTTACCCATTGGAAACTGAAATGGCCAGCATCACAATTATCTCGGATGCTTCAGTGGATGGTGAGATTTGGACAACGCGTTTATTTGGTTATCCAATTCCAGAAGCGCTTGAAATCCTCAATCAACTAGATGGGATTGAAGGAGTCATCATTACACAAGACCAGCAAATTTTATATAGCAGTGGGTTAGCAGATACTCTTCACATTATCCATTCATAGAACCGAAAAAGAAAGGACAGCTCATTATGAAAAAAATTATCGGCTTAGTAGGAACGAACTCAGATCAATCAACCAATCGTCAACTTTTGCAATTTATGCAACACTATTTTGCGCAGGAGGCTGACATTGAACTAGTTGAAATTGTTGACTTTCCTATGTTTAACAAGCCAGAAGACAAAGTTTTGCCAGAAATAGTTAAAACGGTTGCTGAAAAAATTGAAGCAGCAGATGGCGTCATTATCAGTACGCCTGAATATGACCATGCGGTACCGGCTTCTTTGATGAATGCCCTAAGTTGGTTATCTTACGGGATTTTTCCGTTTGTTGATAAACCAGTTATGATTACTGGTGCATCCTATGGCACGTTAGGTTCCTCTAGAGCACAAGCGCATCTGCGTCAAATTTTAGATGCTCCTGAATTGAAAGCACGAATTATGCCAAGCTCTGAATTTCTATTAGCGCATTCCTTACAAGCTTTTGATGAAAACAATGCGTTAAAAGATTCAGAACAAATAGATAAACTAGCTGGTTTGTTTGCAGATTTTTGTGTATTTATTGAAATTACAGAACAGCTGAAACATGCGCATGCGCAAAATAAAAAAGAAGCAGAAAATTTCTCATGGGAAACGATTTAACGAAATGGAGTGAATAAAATGAAATTAATTGGGATCGTCGGATCAAACGCTGATTCTTCTTATAATCGGTTACTACTGCAATATATTGGCAAAGAGTTTTATAAAATGTTCGACTTGGAAATTTTAGAAATTAAAGATATTCCAATGTTTAATCAAAGTAAGGATCAAACGAACAGTGTCTTGATTCAGAATATGAATCGCAAAATTTTACAAGCAGACGGCGTAATTATTGCGACGCCCGAACATAACCATACCATTCCTGCCGGTTTGAAAAGTGTGTTAGAATGGTTATCATTCAAAATTCATCCGCTGGAAAACAAACCAGTAATGATTGTTGGATGCTCTTATTATGATCAAGGAACCTCGCGTGCGCAATTACATCTCCGTCAAATTCTTGATGCACCTGGTGTCAATGCAATCGTGATGCCTGGAAACGAGTTTTTATTAGGAAAAGCTAAAGAAGCATTTGATGAAAACGGCAACTTAATTGCGGAGGGAACACGTCAATTTTTAGAAAGCACATTACAAAAATTCGTGGAATTCATTGATGTGATTTCAAAATTAGAAGGGGCTAAGCCAAAAGACTTACCTGAGGATTTACATGCAAAAGGAACCATTGAAACAACGATCGAAGGGGTTGATATGGCAGCAGATGATTGGGTAGAACAAGCAGCAGAAGCGGTTCAGGCTGTGGAAGGCGACACATACGTAAAATTAGATCGAGGCATTTTAACCGTAGATCAGCTAAATTATTTCTTAAAATCAATGCCAATGGAATTGACTTACGCAGACAGTAATAATCAATTTTTATATTACAATAAAAAAATGGCTGCTGAAGAAATGTTTGCTAAACGGCAACCAGGACAGGTTGGTAATCCATTAGCGAATTGCCATCCACCAAAAGCATTGAAAAATGTAGAATGGGTGATTCAACAATTACGGTCAGGAAAAACAGATGCTATTCGCGTTCATGTTCCAATGCACGGACCAGATACCTATGTAGTGCATAATTATCAAGCGATGTATGATGATAATGGAAATTACGCTGGAATTAATGAGTATATTTTAGACTTTAAACCAATTGTTGATTGGTATTTAAAACAAACTGGGCAAGAATTAGTCGGTGGAAAAAACGTCGATGCAGTCAGTGGTGCCTCCAAAAAAGAAGCGCCAGAAACGGCAGATAGTGTCTCAAGTGCATCAGTCCATGAAGAAGAGTCAGCGACCGAAAAGCCAACAGTTGACAGCGTTTCTAGCGCTTCAATTAAAGAGTAAAATAACAGCAAAAAATAGCGGCAACAAGTAGTCATACTGTATTCAGATTAGCAATGCCAAATGAGGACTTTTATTGACAGAAGCTGATACTTAAAAGAGTAAGAACTTTATAGGAAGATAGTATAGAAGACGAACCAAAAGTTTCAATCATTTTTGACGAATAGGCTAGAAAAGAAACAGAAAATTAGTCAAACAAATCAGCTTTTCTTTAAATTTAAAGTAAAAAAATAACAAAAAAAGCCTCCTTGGTGACGCAAGGGGGCTTTTTTTGGTTAAAATAATACTTTTCTATGAAGATTCCTAAATATTGAAAGAATCATTTTTAAATTTGTGGAAAAAATAAGCAAGATTGACACTCACGTCTTGTTAAAAAAATAGATACTTAAGGCGTGATAGTTTGGAGTTGAAAATGTGACTACTTTGTTAGATGAATTATTAGACCAAGAATTCCGAGATAAATTACTTATTTATCAAACTTTTATGAATAGTGAAGGTCCATTATTAAAAGAAGAATTTTATGGATATTTTGATTTATCCACTCAAAAGTTAGAATCGTTGTGCCGTCAAATAAATTATGAATGTACACAGATTTCTTCAAGGAGTCAAATTCTTTTTCCAGCTAAAGGACTGATTAGTGCGCAAAAATTATCGCAAATTGATTATCAAGCCTTAAGAAAATATTATTTTGATCAATCACTAATGGCCAAGTTGCTTCTTGATGTGGGCCTCTATCAAAAGCACACGATTCAAGAATTTTCTCAAATTCATTTTATGAGCAAAAGCAAAATTTATGCCTTCTCGTATAAACTAAATCTGATTTTAGCTAATTGGCATATTAAATTAAAGTCAACAGGCTTGGTTGGAGAAGAGAAAAATATCCGAAGTTTTTGTTTTCAATGCTTGTATTATTTTTATGGAAGTAATCAAGAAAGGCTGCCTAACATTTTGCTGGAAAATAGTCCTGGCATTAAACGATTTATAAACGATTTACAACTGATGTATCAAAGAACGTTTAGTCTTAATCAAAGCGCACAACTATTTATTCTTTTAACGATCCAACGTTTTCGTGTATTTTCTGATCATGTAGTGGACTCTTTTACGGAAGTTCATGTGCCTAGCTGTTTACAGCACGCGTTTGAAAAAATCTATACAAGCGAAACACCTCTTTTTAAAGAGGATTTTGGCAAAGAGACTTCATATATTTTTCTTTTTTTAAGTTTAAATGAATACATTGATAGTCCGATTGTTTTTCCAGATAAGTTAACCATGTTAGACGAATTTATTGATCATATGAATAGTGTTATTCCTTTCTTTGAAAAGCGAATTACGGTGGAAACAAAAGAAAAATTAAAGTTGATTTGTTATCGCTGGGACCGCCTATACTTTTCGGTGGCTGCATTTATTCCCGCCAAGCAGAGCAGTTTCTTTGAAGAGAGGTTTCCTCAAATTCATCGCGCCTTAGATGGTTTTATACAAAAGACAGAGTCGCTGCATCAAAAACGATTTTTAATGTATGAACGCGTGCATCTATACTATGATTTTATGTTTTGTTTGTTAAATGATCGGTCTTTTTGCGCAATTGAAAAAACGATTCATGTATTTGTTGATTTTTCTGGTGGGGAGGATTATAACCGCTTTATTGCAAAAATTATTGCTTCTTTCAATTATATGGATGTGATGATTGATCACAAATTAACCTTAGAAACCGATTTGTATTTGTCCGATTTTTATAGTTCGAAAGTACGGTGTCGTCAATTGACATGGCGTCATTTGCCGGAAACAAAAGATTGGCAAGTATTTGCTGAGGTGGTCAGAGAACTAAGAAAGGGAGAGACTCAGAAAAATGAGCACTATGAGAGAGACCCAATCGAGATGTGGCGAGAACAAGAATACGAAGGATAGTCAATTGAGACAAGCAGTTAACTATAAAGACTTAACTGGTCAAAAGTTTGGTGAGTTGACAGTAGTAGCACCAACGGCAAAAAGAAAAGAAGGGCTGATTGTTTGGGCCTGTCGCTGTTCTTATGGGAGCTATGCAGAAGCTTCAAGAAGACAATTAATTCGTGGGTATCGAACCAAATGTGCGCACCATCGCTATCAAACAATGTTGAAAAAAACTATCATGAATTAGTCGTGGTACGGATCGAAAGTATTCAACAGACAATGAAAGCGTATTGTCTGTGTTCGTGCGGACAAGCTTGCTGGGTTCGCTGTGAAAATTTGTTGAATGGCCATACCAAAAGCTGCGGTCATCGTAAAAAGAAGGATTACCGACAAAGAGTTGCTGGTGTAATTCCAGGGAAGTTGCAAAGTAAACGCCCCAAAAATAATAGCAGCGGACACAAAGGAGTGAGCCAGACCGCTTCTGGGAAATGGCTGGCTTATATCTCTTTGAAAGGCAAGCGCCATAACTTAGGTATCTTTACGAAAAAAAGTGAAGCAATTTTAGCAAGAAAATTAGCAGAACGTCGTCTATTTCAACCAATTTTACAACAAGAAATAGTGACTATAAATAAGGAAGATTAGCAACAGAGAGGATGCGAAAGATGTTAGCAGGCTTATTTTCAGTAACTGGAATGATTTTATTGGGGATTTTATTTTGCTTAATTGGTTATCAAACGTTTCGAAAACATCATCATTAAGAGAAGAATGTTCTAGCTAGATAATTTCATCGACAGATGAAATTATCTAGCTTTTTTTATAAAAAAGCTAAGAAAAGGATAAGAGATTGTGGAAATTATTTAGGTTGTTTAACAAAGCCTTAATTTCCTTTGTTTTAGATTGTGGTTAAGAAGATTTTTCTCTATACTAAGTCTTCGGAAATCAAAGAAAAGAAAGGAGCGAGTGATGTGGTTAAAAAAATTGGTTTAAGTATAATGCTCTTATTTTTTTTCTTAATTATCGCACTCCCAATCTATGCGTGGAAGATTGAGCCGAATTTAGTTCACGTTAATCAGGTGACTTTGGGAAAGAAAAATCAACGAGAACCATTAAATGTTGTGCAACTTTCGGATATACAAGTTTCAGAATTTTATGAGACGAAGCGGTTAGATAAAGTCATAAAAAAAGTCAATCGTGAAAAACCAGATATTATCGTTTTTACAGGTGATTTATTTGACAATTATGCCAAAAATCCGCAACAAAAAGAACCGATGATTGAAAAGTTAAAACAGTTACAAGCGACAATTGGAAAATATGCAGTTTGGGGAAATCATGATTATGGTGGCGGTGCTTCTGCGGTGTATGATGAAGTCATGGAGGCCAGTGGCTTTACCGTTATGAAAAACCAAGGAGAAACAGTAACCTTAGCAGATGGACGCCGTCTTTTTATTGGTGGTTTAGATGACTCGCTATTAGGAAATCCTTCCGTTTCAGAAACATTATCCTATCGAGAAACGTATGACTATGCGTTATTAATGACCCATGAACCAGATGTCGCGGATGCATTTGTTGGTACGGGTACACAGTTAGTTTTAGCAGGACATAGCCATGGCGGACAAATTTGGATTCCTTTTTATCCAATCACAAATGTTTTAGCAGAAAAGTATACCAGAGGATTGTATCAGTTGGACCAAGAAACGCAACTATATGTTAATACAGGCTTAGGAACGACCGCCATTCATGCCCGTTTTGGGGTGATCCCTGAAATTACACATTTTACTATCTATATTTAAAAAGTCTGGTCAATCCGACCAGACTTTTTTCTGTTATTTAACAGAATTATTTTTAAGAAAAAGATGTTCATATTTTGGTGAAACGTTTCTATAAAATGCTTTAAAATATCTAGAAAAGAGTATTTTTATGGAAAAAGAAGCAGGGGAAATAATTTCTTTATAAATGGTCTATAGCGCTTTTTAATGCTGTTATTTTTAAATAAAACCATAATGTAAGGGTTTACAACCGTTTGAAGTGAATGTATAATCTGTTTGTAGAAACGTTTCACTAAAAAGAAAGGAACCCTGCTTATGAAAAAACTAAAAAAGTTTTATGATCAGCGGCAATTGCATTGGATGGTACTTCCGGGTGTAGCATTCATGATTGTCTTTAACTACATTCCAATTTATGGAATTATCATTGCTTTTAAAAATTATACGATTGTTGATACGGTTTCTTCTGCACCATGGGTTGGACTTGAAAATTTTCGAATCATTATGGAAGATAGTTTTTTTTGGGAAGCAGTTCGTAATACCTTAGCGATTAGTTTAATGAAACTTTTTTTAGGATTCGCTATTCCGATTATCTTAGCGGTAATGATTTTTGAAATGAGAGATGGACATTTAAAAAAAGTGATTCAGACGATTTCTTATATTCCGCACTTTTTTTCTTGGATCGTTTTAGGCGGGATGTTGATTTCGTGGCTTTCAACAAATGGCTTTATCAACCAAGTCATGATGTCGTTAGGCTTAATGAATCAGGGCGTCAATCATTTGTTAGATCCTGATAAGTATTGGTGGATTGCTGTTCTTTCTGATTTGTGGAAAGAAGTAGGTTGGGGCACGATTCTCTATCTTGCTGGCATGTCTCGCATTGATCCAACGTTTTATGAAGCAGCGAGAATTGATGGTGCTTCAAAATTAACACAAATCCGAACGATTACTTTGCCCTTATTAGCGCCGATTATTTCGTTGAACTTAATTCTAAATGTTAGTGGTTTATTGGGATCGAACTTAGATCAAACGTTGGTTTTAATGAATGCTCAAAACCAAAACAAATCAGAAGTAATTAATTCATTTGTTTATCGTATGGGGCTAACGCAAGGGGACTTTTCTTATGCGACGGCAGTTGGTTTAGGGATTTCTGTTATTTCAATTGTTTTATTAGTCATTACAGATCGCATTACTAGAAAAATGAACAATGGTCGGTCGGTTATTTTATAAAGGAGGCAACAGCTGTGATTAAAAGAAAATCAAAAGAAAACAAATGGTTTTACTTTTTCAATACGTTAATTCTTGTGTTGTTTTCTTTATTAATTATCGTGCCAATTTGGAATATTTTAGTTTCCTCAGTTTCGTCAAGTTCGGGTTTAGCCGGTAAAGGCTTGGTTTTATGGCCGAAAGGATTTACGCTAGAAAATTATCGGAAAGTTTTTTCGGATAGTAGCATTCCGCGAGCGTTTTTGATTTCTGTTTTAAAAACAGTCGTCGGTGCGTCGACGCATACGCTGTTCTGTGCAATTGTCGCCTATGGACTTAGTAAATCTAGACTAGTCGGGCGTAACATTTATACAACGATGGGTGTCATTACAATGTACTTTGGTGGGGGCATGATTCCCACGTATCTTTTGATTAAGTCATTAGGACTCTTAGATACCTTCTGGGTATATATCATTCCAGCTTTATTTAGCTATTATGATGTAGTCATCTTAATGAACTTTTTCCGAGAAATTCCACCATCTTTAGAAGAATCTGCCAAAATAGACGGCGCCAGTGAGTTTCAAATTTTTTATAAAATCTTTTTACCTTTAACAAAACCGGCATTAGCCACCATTATTTTATTTAATGGGGTTGGTCAATGGAATGACTTTATGACCACGAAATTATATATTACCAAAGAATATCTGTATCCATTGCAGATGAAAATTTATGAAATTATTGTTCAATCAAACTTGAGTACCATGACAGAGAGCGGCAGTACAGATATGGTGGTGCAGGCAACGACACGTGGTGTTCAGCTGGCAACAATTGTCATTACAACGATACCAATTTTAATCATTTATCCATTACTACAAAAACACTTTATCGGCGGTATGATGGCCGGTGCAGTAAAAGAATAAAGAAAGTAGGGAACAATATGAAAAAAGTTTTAGGCGGTTTATTGGTGGCAACGGCGGTCGTTAGTTTAGCGGCCTGTAGCGGTGGGGAAAAGAAAGCTAGCTCAGATGTCTCAATTAAGGATCGGTATGAATTAGATGAAAAGACGCCTGCTTGGAAGTTAGATAAGAAGAAAGAACCGACCAAGATTAAATGGTATATTAACTCAGATTGGACGGCGCTACCTTTTGGGAAAGATGTGACCACTGCGCAGATTAAAAAAGATTTAAATGTGGATATTGAATTTATTTCCGGCGATGATTCAAAATTAAATGCCATGATTTCAAGTGGAGATATGCCTGATATCGTGACATTAACTGAAAAAACTGGACAAGCAGCATTGAAAGCAGATTCTTGGGCCTATTCTTTAAACGATTTAGCTAAAAAATATGACCCCTATTTAATGAAAGTTGTTAACCAAGATACGTTTAAATGGTATGCCTTAGAGGATGGAAAAACATATGGTTACCCTAATTACTCTAATACAAAAGCGGATTATGAAAGTGGAAATATCCCAGTAAATGATAATTTTGTTATTCGTGAAGATGTCTATAATGCATTAGGCAAGCCAGACGTTTCAACACCAGAAAATTTTGAAAAAGTCATGCAACAGATTAAAGAAAAATATCCTGAGATGACCCCAATGGGCTTCACCACAGTGGGCGATGGTGCAGGACCATTTTTAGACAAATTACAAGACTTCTTAGGTGTTCCTTTAGAGGATAAAAATGGTAAATACTATGATCGAAATTTAGATAAAGAATATTTAGAATGGTTAAAAACATTTAATGATGTTTACCGAGCAGGAAATATTAGTGATGATAGCTTCACAGATGATGGGGCAACGTTTGATGAAAAAGTGAAACAAGGAAATTATGCAACCATGCTCGTTGCTGGAACCAGCGGTCAAGGTGGGAACTTCACAGAATTTATGAAAAAATCTGGCACACGTTATATAGCCATTGATGGACCAAGTAGCACTTCTGGCCGAAAACCAACATTAAATCAAACCGGCATTTCAGGTTGGTTAAGTAATTACATTACGAAAGATGCGAAAGATCCAGCGAAAGTCACTCAACTGTTCACATATTTAATTGATGAACCAGGACAAATTTTAACAAAATATGGTGTTGAAGGAGTTACTTATGCGTACAATGATCAAGGAAAAATTGATTATTTACCAGAAGTGAAAAAATTAGAACAAACAGACAATGATGCCTACAACAAAAAATATGGCATTAGTCGTTTCCTATACTTTAACAATGACCGTGTTAATAAACTAAAAGTGCCAATGGAAAGTGCCTTAACGCAAATGCAAGAATGGGGCAAAGGAAAATTAGTCCCACATTTCGTAATTGAAAATATTAATCCAGATGCAGGAACGCCGGAAGCCCGGGCGAATGAAGCGATTGAAACCAAACTAAATACAACCGTTATTTCAATGATTCGTGCGAAAGATGATAAAGCCTTTGACAAATCTTTAGAAGACTACAAAGCATTCTTAAAATCAAATAAATGGGATGCAATTGAAAAAATAAAATCTGAGAAAATGGCGGAAAACAGAGACAAACTTAAGTAAGAGAGGAGGAGAGAAAAGCGGATAAAGCAACGAGAAATCCGCTTTTCTCTTTTAATATGAATAAGCTATTTGCATATGAAGGTTGGTATTATCGGATTTTTTCTTTTATTGCCAACTTGATCATTATTAATTTTCTCTTTTTAATTACCTGTATAACAGGCATCTTTAGCGGTGTCGGCTTAATTGCGTTGTATCGAACGATTTATCGTTTGTATCGTGAAAAAGATATTCCTGTTTTACGAACGTTTTGGACAGCGTTAAAAAATAATATCATGCGAGGTTTTATTTTAACAGGTGTCTTGTTCGTTGCTTTTTTACTAGGCGGTATTGCCGTAACAAGTTTATTTAAAATAGCCACCAGTTTAGGTTTCTTAGCTATTTTTCTATTAAGTTTTGTTGCATTATTTTTGACGAGTTTTCTTTTTCTCTTTTCCGTTTTTAATTGGTCCGTTAAAAAGACACTAGGTGAGACGGTTTATGTGGTCTTAAGTAATAGTGCCAATGCGATTATTTTGTTTATTTTACCTCTTTTAACGTTTGTTTTTTTCTATAAGCTTAATTTGTTTTTATATATTGCGTTAGGATTCGGGACAACGGCTTTTCTTCAAGTTGCGTTTTTTCAGAAAGTGTTAGGTGTGGAACATGAATGAGTATTTTGAGTTTTGGCAAAAGACCAAGGAAGAACTTCAAAAAATACCGCTAGATATCCATCGGCGGGTCATTGACTATCCATTGGAAAATGTTCAAGTGGAACAGGTCGACTTTTTAAGTTTCCTAGGTGAGCGCATCTTTGGCTATTTGTTACTTCCTAAAACGGCGGGGAAACAGCCAATAGTGATTGACTGTTTAGGCTATATGAATCATATTCAAGAACCTTGGCAATTTGCTCATTGGACACAAATTGGTTGTGCTTGTTTTGTCATTGATAATCGAGGTCAAGGGGGATTAACCAAAGATCGCGTGCCATATCAAACAATTTGGCATGAAGCACCAATGGGACGAGGATTTCTAGACAAAGAAGATTGGTACCAACGCCGCTTGTTTGCCGACCATTTACGTAGCGTAGAAGTGGTGCGGACCTTTACTGAAATTAATCAGGACCAAATCATTCTTCGTGGTGGTTCCCAAGGGGGTGGCGTAGTGTTAATGGTGAACAGTTTAGTCGACTTCCCGATTTTAGCTACTTTTGCAGATGTTCCAAGTCATTCTTGTTTAGAAAATCGAGTAGCAGAAGGAACGGGTTCGTATCAAATTATTCATCAGTACTTACAAGAGCATCCTCAAGCGCATGAAAAAATTGCCGCGGTTCTTCCTTATTTTGATAGTCGCCACTTTGTTTCGCAAATTAAAAATCCAGTCTTTGCTTCTGTTGGGAGTCACGATCCGATATGTCCAATGAAAGATTTTTTCCCTTCTTATCATCAGATAAAGGCAAGAAAAGCAGTCAGAGTGTATTGGAAAAAAGGCCATGGTGGCGGTGAAACAACTCAGATCCGTCGTGAAATGCGTCAAATTCAACAACTATTGCAGGAGGTTAAAAATGAAAATAGCTACGTATAATGTCCGGGTAGATACAGAGTATGACCAAGATTGGCAATGGTCTTTTCGTAAAGAGGCTGTTTGTCAGTTAATCAATTTTCATGATTGGAGCCTTTGTTGTATTCAAGAAGTACGACCGAATCAAGTCAGGGATTTAAAGGCGTATACAACATTCACCTGTCTTTCTGCGGAAAGAGAAGGGGATGGTCAAGGAGAAGGACTAGCGATTCTCTATAACGAACAAAAAGTTCAGACTATTGATACAGGGTATTTTTGGTTATCTGAAACACCTCAGCAGCCAAGTATCCATCCTGAAGCTGGCTGTCCAAGAATTGCTTTGTGGGGACTATTTAAGGAAACGACTCAAAATACGCCTTTTTTAGTCATCAATGTTCATTTGGATCATATTTCAGCTCATGCTCGTTTAGCAGGAATGACCGTTATCTTAGAGGAGTTACATGACAAAATTGCACAGTATCCAACTTTATTAATGGGCGATTTTAATGCAGAGTCGGGGGAAGCGGTGCATCAACTTGTTCAAAAAAAATTTCAAGATAGCAAAAATTTAGCTACTCATTATGGCCCAAGAGGAACATTTCAAAATTTTACTTACACAAAACCTTGGGCGGAATTAGAAGAAATTGATTATATTTATGTAAAAGGTTGGCAAGTACAGCAAACCGCAAGTTTAACAGATAGTATCGATGGACGTTTTCCCTCCGACCATTTTCCTTTAGAAGCAGAAGTATGTATTGAAGAAAGGTGAGAGTATGAAAGAAAATCAACTGATTCAATTAGTCGAAGAAATGACAATTGATGAGAAAATTAATCAATTATTACAATTAGCAGCAGCGTTTTATTCAGATAAAGCAGAAGAAAAGACCGGCCCTATGTCAGAGCTAGGACTAAGTCAAGAAACGATTGATACGGCGGGGACAACACTAGGTGTTTCCGGTGCAAACGAAGCAAAACGTGTTCAAAAAGAATATATGCAAAATCATCGATTAAATATTCCAACACTTTTAATGGCGGATATTATTCATGGTTTCAGAACCATCTTTCCGATTCCTTTGGCTTTAGGAAGCACTTGGGATGAAGCAGCGGTTGAAAAAATGGCGGAGATTTCAGCAAAAGAAGCTGCTGTTTCAGGATTACATGTAACCTTTTCACCAATGGTTGATTTAGTGCGCGATCCACGTTGGGGACGTGTCATGGAGTCAACAGGTGAAGATCCATTACTCAACAGCCGCTTAGCTGCTGCAATGGTTAGAGGTTACCAAGGAGAAAATTTAAAAGAAGACAATTGGCGAGTAGCCGCGTGCGTGAAGCACTTTGCGGCATATGGTGGTGCCTTAGCTGGTCGGGATTATAATACGGTAGATATGTCTGAACGGCAGCTAAGAGAAATGTATTTACCTGGCTATAAAGCTGGATTAGATGCGGGTGCAAAACTTGTCATGACGTCCTTCAATACAGTGGATGGGATTCCTGCTACAGGCAACCAATGGCTGTTTAGAGACGTATTACGAAATGAATTTGGCTTTGAAGGGGTTGTGATTTCAGACTGGGGAGCGATTAAAGAATTAATTCCTCATGGCGTTGCCAAAGATGAAAAACAGGCAGCAGAATTGGCTATCAAAGCTGGTGTAGATATTGAAATGATGACCACGTGTTATCCAGATTATTTAAAAGAATTACTTGAAGAAGGCCGGATTGCTGAAACACTTATTGATGAAGCAGTTATGCGAATTTTAAAACTAAAAAATGAGCTAGGCTTATTTGAAAATCCCTATCGTGGTGCGGATGAACAAGCGGAAGCAGAAGTGATTTTAAGCAAAGAACATCGAGAAATAGCTAAAAATATTGCTCAAAAATCAATGGTTCTTTTAAAAAATGAAAATATTTTGCCTTTTACACCGCAAGAAAAAATCGCGCTTGTCGGCCCAGGGGCCCAATCACAAGATATTTTAGGGGCCTGGTCATGGCAAGGAAAGAAAGAAGAAGCCATTTCCCTCGTGGCTGGTGCCCAAAAATTAACTACAAATCTTCTAGTTGCCCAAGAACCCTTTGATTACTTTGAACCGACCGCGGCGGCCATTGAAGAGGCTTTAACGTTAGCTAGTCAAGCAGATAAAGTAGTAGTGGCACTAGGCGAAACAGATTGGATGAGTGGGGAAGCTGCCAGTCGCAGTGATATTCGTCTACCCGAAAAACAATTAGCAGTAGTGGCACAAATTATTGAGAAAAATCCCAATGTTGTTGTCACGGTCTACAGTGGTCGGCCCTTAGATTTACAAGGGATAGATGTTGCAAAAGGAATTGTGCAAGCTTGGCAACCTGGAACAGAAGGGGGCAATGCGCTAGCAGAAATTTTGTGGGGAGAGTACAATCCAAGTGGTCGCTTAAGTATGTCGTTTCCAGAAACGGTTGGTCAAGTGCCAATTTTTTACAATGTCGACAATACTGGGCGTCCTTATGAGTCAGCACCAGAAGAAAAATATGTTTCTAAATATTTAGATGTCTCTAATTACGCTAAATATCCCTTTGGATTTGGCTTAAGTTATAGTCATTTCTCTTATCAACCAATTCAACTAAGTGCATTAACATTTACCAAAGAACAACCAGTCACGGTCTCTGTTTTAGTAAGAAATGACAGTCCAATCGCTGGAGAGGAAACCGTGCAATTTTATGTACGTGATTTGGTGGGACAAGTGGTTCGCCCAATTAAAGAGTTAAAAGATTTTCAAAAAGTTTGGCTGGAACCAAAGGAAGAAAAAGAAGTTCAGTTTCTTCTTTCAGAGGATATGGTGCGCTATGTTCATTCAGACAATCAGGTAACCAGTGATGCAGGTGAATTTATCGTAATGATTGGTGGAAATAGTCGCGATGTACAAACCGCAACAGTCACGTTAAATGAATAAGATGGGAAGGATAAGTTATGCAGATAAAGAAGCTTAAGCAAGCAGACACAGTTGCTACATTTCTAGAGACAGGTGATTTAAAAGAATTGAATAGCTATGGCATGATGATTAATCAATTAGAAGGTAATCCTTTAGACGGCAGTATGAACCAACTCTATTTGCGGATAATTACAGGGGACACAATTAATTATCGACCAATGATTGGTTCCAACAGTCAAAGTGATTTTTATCTTTCAGATAACCAATTGACATGGCGGGGCGAATTTGAAGCGGTTCGTTACCAAGTTGACTTTCGTTTGGGGCCAAGCAATCAATGGTTCTGGCGGGTTAATGTCACTGGAACTGGCTTAGTAGATATTGTTTATGGTCAAGATATTGGCTTAGCGACCAAAGGAGCCGTTCAGTCAAATGAAGCGTATGTGTCGCAGTATCTTGATCATCACATTTGGCAAGAGGGCGAAGAGCTTGTTGTTTTATCGAGACAAAATCAACCGCAAAATGAGAAGTTTCCAGCCCTTATTCAAGGGAGTTTTCAAAAATTAGTAGGCTACTCAACGGACGGCTATCAATTTTTCGGACGTTCATTTAAACAAACAAACACACCAGAAGCATTGGGGAAAAGATATTTAGCAAATGAAGTCTATCAATATGAATTTGCTTACACCGCTTTACAAACGGAAGCCGTCCAATTAACGAATGAAAGTAAGGAATTTGTTTTTTATGGTGCGGTAACAGAAACACATCCGCAAGCATTAGCTGAACCTTTTTTATCGAAAGAAGCCTTCCAAGCTATTTATGAAACTGTGACATTCGATTCATTAGAAGAAACACAGGACTCTCCTACGAAACTTTTAGGAGAACCTATCACAGGAAATCCATTAACAGAAGAAGAGTTGGCCGCACTTTATCCCCTTCAGACACAAATTGAAAAAGTAGCAGGTCAGACGTATTCCTTTTTCACGGAAAATTACCATCATGTTGTTCTTCAAGAAAAAGAAATTGCCATGGAAAGAGCGCATGGCCACATTTTATTAAGTGGTAAAGGCTTAACGGTTGACGAACCTTTGCTTAGTACGACAGTGTATATGTATGGCATTTTCAATTCACAAGTAGTTTTAGGAAATACGACCATGAACAAATTAATGAGTAATAGCCGAAACGCTTTAAACGTTATGAAACGCTCTGGTCAACGAATCTACATTTTAGAGAATGGCTTATGGCGCTTACTAACAATGCCTTCTGCTTTTGAAATGGGGTTGAACTCTGCTACGTGGTATTATAAGTTGCCAAAGGACACAATTCGTGTACGCACCTTCACTTCGCCTGATTCAAGAGTGATTCAATTGGAAGTGACCAGTCAAAAGGATGCATATATGTGGGCTGTTTCTAACCATTTGTTATTAGGACCGGAAGAAGTACCAACCTATCAATTAGAACAAACTGGCAAAACGCTTCGAGTGACGGGAAATCATTCTGCTACAGAAAATTATTACCCAGAACTAACCTATACATTGACAGTTGATAAATCATTTCAAGTAACCGATAGCACATTATTTGGTGGAGCTGAAGCGGACTTATTAGTCTTGGCAATCGAAAAGACCCAAAAATTTTCACTACTTATTACGGGCAGTATAGAGGACCAAGCATTAGTTAATACACCATTAGATTTTGAAAAAGCAGAAAGTCAATATTTGGCATTCATTAATGGCTTGTTGCATCATTTTGAGTTAACACACACAGACTCAAGTGTGCAGCAAATGAATCAATTAACTCGTTGGTATACTCATAATATGCTCGTTCATTATTTGTCGCCACATGGCTTAGAACAATATGGTGGAGCAGCTTGGGGCACACGAGATGTGTCGCAAGGACCGACAGAATTTTTCTTTGCGACGCAACAGCCTAAGATCGTGGCCTCCATTATTCAGCATCTATTTGAAAATCAATTTGAGGACGATGGCAACTGGCCGCAATGGTTTATGTTTGACCGATACGAAGAACAAAAAGCCAGTGAAAGCCATGGCGATATTATCGTCTGGCCGTTGAAAGTAGTGACTGATTATTTGGAACAAACCGCAGATTATTCAATCTTAGCTACGGAAATCCCTTATACAAGTCGCAAAGATAATCACAAAACAAAAGAAACAGCATCTTTATTTGAACATTTGAAAAAAGAAATAAATTATATTGAACAACATTTTTTACCAGAAACTTTTCTATCCTGTTACGGTGACGGCGATTGGGATGACACGTTACAACCTTATGATAATCGTCTTAAAGAGCAAATGGCTAGTAGTTGGACCGTTGCCTTAACGTATCAAGTGTTGAAAAAATTTGCGGCTTTAATTACGGAAATCGATGCTACTTATAGTCAGCACTTAGCAATTTTAGTCGCAGGAATAAAGAACGATTTTCAAAAATATATGTTGGCGGATGAAACGATTCCAGGGTTTATTTATATGGAAACACCAGAAACTTTTGAACAAATGATTCACCCAAATGACCAAAAAACAGGGATTCAATATCGATTATTGCCAATGACCCGTAGTATGTTAGCTGAATTATTAACACCGGAACAAGTAAGTCATCATTTAGAAATTATTGAAAAAGAATTAACGTTTCCTGATGGCGTGCGTTTAATGAACAAACCAGCGAACTATCGAGGCGGTGTGAGCACTAATTTTAAACGAGCAGAACAGGCGGCTAATTTTGGTCGCGAAATTGGCTTACAGTATGTTCATGCGCACATTCGCTATACAGAAGCGATGGCGAAAATTGGTCAGCGAGACAAAACCTGGCAAGCATTAATGCAAATCAATCCAGTTCAATTAAAAGAAGTGGTTCACAATGCAGAGTTACGCCAAGCCAATGCCTATTTTAGTAGTTCCGATGGCGATTTTAAAACAAGGTATGAATCACAAGAAAATTTTGGTAAACTAAAAGATGGAAGTATTGGGGTAAAAGGTGGTTGGCGAATTTATTCAAGCGGGCCGGGAATTTATTTAAATCAATTAATTACAGCTGTTTTAGGGATTCGGCAAAAGGCCCAAAGTGTGGTTTTTGATCCCATGTTACCAGAAAAATTGTCTGGTTTAACACTAACTTACCAATTGTTTGATAAACCTGTCACATATAAATTTTATCCAAATCAGTCAGCGAAAATAGTTATCGATGGTCAAGAAGTTCCGTTTAAGTTTGAAGAAAACCCTTATCGAGAAGGGGGAATGGAAGTTCAAAAAGACGAGGTGCTTTCATTATTAAATGAAGCAAGTGTTATTGAAATTTACCATTAGAAAGGAGAGTAGTCCATGGTAGGAATTAAAGATATTGCAAAAAAAGCAGGCGTATCAATCTCGACCGTTTCTTACGCATTGAATGGTAGTTCAAAGGTAACTGAAGAAACACGAACGCGCATCCAAGCAATTGCTGAAGAGCTAAACTATGTTCCTAACATGGCCGCTCGCACATTAAAACGTCGTCAAACCAATATTATTGGTGTCTATTTGGCCGATTATGGCGGTAGTTTTTATGGTGAATTGTTGGAGGGAATTAAGAAAGGCTTAGCACTGTTTGATTATGAGATGATTGTCTGCAGCGGTAAAAAGTCACATCTTTTCATTCCTGAAAAAATGGTGGATGGGGCAATTATTTTAGATTGGACATTTCCAACAAAAGAAATTGAAAAGTTTGCTGAACGAGGCCATTCGATCGTTGTCCTTGATCGAACCACTGAGCATAGGAATATTCGGCAAGTTCTCTTGGATAATCGTGGCGGTGCCACGCAGGCAATTGAGCAATTTGTCAATGTGGGTTCAAAAAAAGTTCTTCTGCTTTCTGGACCAGAAAAAGGTTATGATAGCCAAGAAAGATTGGCTGTTAGTACACGAGAATTAACTCGTTTTGGGATACCTTATGAAATTATCCAAGGCGATTTTACCGAACCTTCTGGCTATGCGGCTGCTAAAAAAATTTTGAGTCAACCACAGACAGAACCAGTCGATGTTTTTGCTTTTAATGATGAAATGGCGATTGGTGTCTATAAATATGTTGCAGAAACAAATTACCAAATGGGGAAAGACATTCGGATTATTGGTTTTGATAATTCTGAACTAGGTGCGTTTGTGCAACCGCGATTAGCAACAATTGCCTATTCTAAACATCGATGGGGCATGGTGGCTGCAGAGAAAATTATTCATTTAATGCGGGGAGAAGCTGCTGAGAGCGAACACATTTACACACGTTTTATAGAAGGAGAATCTTTTCCGTCTGAATAATAAATAAAAAGTTTGGTCCAATGCTAGCTAAGCTAGCGGACCAAACTTTTTTCTGTAATGGTAATTTCTTCTGATGCAATGGGTTCATCCAGACTGAGAAGGCGATCTCTAAATTTAAAATGGACCGGCTTGTTCTCATTAATAAATTCATACGGGTAAGCGCCTTGGATTGTTTCACCAGGATTGATTTCATCTGCTAAACGATCTAATTTGTCTTGGAAAGGTGAATCTGTTAAGACTGCATATTGTAAATTTTGGGCTTTTCCGTGGACAGTTTGACTAACTTCCATAAAACTTTGAATCATTAGCTGAATATTTTGTGTTTTTTCGGTTGTATTGGTTAATTCAAACAGGACATAAAACATTGGTTTGCCTTGATAATCTTTTCCTTTATGCAAGGCAGTTAAGGCTAAACGCCCATCTGGAACCAACAATGTTCGATTTTCATACGTCCCAATACTTGTCGCCAACACTTCATCAGGTGCGGGCGCACTTTGACTTGCTGGGCTGCCACTTACAGTTGAACAAGCACTTAATAAGGTACTTAGAACGAGTAAGCTCATTAAAATGTAGGGTTTCCTCATATAAAGTCCTCACTTTGGTTAATTGACTATGTAAAAAACAAATTGCTTGTATCTATATTAAAAAGAGTGCTACAAGCAATATTTTAATCGTAGTTCTAGTAAATAGCAATACTTTTATCAAAATTCATGTTTGGAAATATAATTTGAAAAATATTTTTAACTAGCAGAAAAACATTTCTAACAAAAAGTATTGGCTCAAAGTAAAGAGATCGTTTTGTTAGAAATGAGAAATGGCAACATAAAAGTTTTCTATTTTTCTGCAATTAAGACAGTTTCAAAAGTGAATTCACTAGGAATATGATTCGCAATTGAGTATTCAAAAATATGCCCATTGCCTAGGTAAGCAATTTGTTCTGCACGCATCAGGAAATCATTATCGGTTAAGTTTAAATATTTTTTTTCCAACGGAGAAGGACGAATCCCAGAAATGCTGACCCGCGCACTTTGAATTTTTTGATGCAATTGTTCCGAAATATATTGATAAATGGAGACTTTCAATTCTTTCATTGTCAAGTTCGGAATTAAAGCAACGGGCATCCAAGTGTATTCAATAATTGAGGGCACATCTTCGATAATCCGTAAACGAATAATTTTGTAGACTAACTCTTCTTCTGTAATACTTAATTTTTCAGTCACCCAAGGCTCAGGTACTTCTGTTGCAAAGCCTAAAACCACGGATTCAACTTTTCCATCGTAGGTTGAGTAAGTGCCGGTTAACGGAGAAAATTTAGTAATGGTTCGATTTTGAAAGTCTTGAACAAAACTGCCCGAGCCACGTCGTCTGACAACATAACCTTCTTGCACAAGCAAATGTAAGGCTTTTGTAATGGTTAGTTCGCTGACTTGATATTTTTCTGCAAGAAGACGACCTTGGGGTAACTTTTGATTAATTGGATAAACACCTGCTTCAATATCCTGTTTTATAGCTGCATAAATTTCTTTATAACGTGTATTTGTCCGCATCAGAGTCCTCCTTTATCACCAGTATTTCTCTCATTATACCATGAATTTAACATGTTAAAACTATATATTTATTTTTAACGTAACCACTTAATAATCAAGTACTTAAATAAAAGTAGTTGACTTATTCTTTTTAAAACTATATAGTTTTAAAAGTAAACAGAAGAACTTATTGATCTGATTGGTACTTTTTGTGAAAACCTTTTACAATAAAAGGGTAGCACAGAAAAGAGGGAGGTATGACAATGGAACATCATCAACTAAAAGCATTTCCGCAAGATTTTTTATGGGGCTCTGCTTCGGCAGCTTATCAAGTAGAAGGTGCTTGGAATGAAGACGGCAAAGGCGCATCTGTTTGGGATGAATTTGTTCGGCTACCAGGAAAAACGTTCAAAGAGACAACTGGTGATTTAGCCGTCGATCATTATCATCGTTTCAAAGAAGATGTGGCTTTAATGAAACAACAAGGTTTAAAAGCATATCGTTTCTCGATTGCATGGACACGAATTTTACCTGAAGGGCGTGGTCAAGTAAATCAAGCGGGACTGAAATTTTATTCAGATTTAATTGATGAGTTATTAGCGGCAGGAATTGAACCAATGGTAACTTTGTATCATTGGGATTTGCCAGCTGTTTTGCAAAAAGAATATGGTGGCTGGGAATCAAGAAAAATTATTGCTGATTTTGTGGCCTATGCGAAAATTTTATTTGACGCTTTCCGTGGCAAAGTTCGCTATTGGATTAGTTTAAACGAACAAAATGTGTTTACTTCGTTAGGTTATCAATTAGCCGTGCATCCTCCCGGCGTAACAGACAATAAACGGATGTATGAGGCCAATCATATTGCTAATTTAGCCAATGCAGCAGTGATTAATGCGTTTCATGAATTAGAAATGCCTGGCAAAATTGGCCCTAGCTTTGCTTATACGCCTGTTTATGCCGTTGATGCGCATCCTGCCAATGTTTTAGCGGCTGAAAATGCAGAAGATTTGCTGTCGCATTTTTGGTTAGATGTCTATCTTTGGGGAGAATACCCAATTGCCGCATTAAATTACTTACAGGAGCAAGGTGTGGCCCCAACGATAAAAGAGGGCGATTTAGCGTTACTACGTTCAGCCAAACCTGATTTTCTAGGTATTAATTATTATCGGACGGATACGGTTGCTGCTAATCCATTAGATGGTGTTGGAATAGGGAAGATGAATACAACGGGTGAAAAGGGTTCTGAAACGGAATCTGGGGTACCGGGTTTATTTAAAAAAGTAAATAATCCATATGTTGAACGAACGAACTGGGATTGGGCCATTGACCCGCAAGGTTTGAGAATTGCCTTACGACGATTAGCTAGTCGCTATCAAGTGCCTATTTTAATTACTGAAAATGGGTTAGGCGAATATGATACCTTAACAGAAGATAAACAAATTCATGATACGTATCGCATTGATTATTTACGAAGCCATATCCAAGCGATTCAAGAGGCGATTACGGATGGCGTTTCAGTTATTGGTTATTGTACATGGAGTTACACCGATTTACTGTCGTGGCTCAACGGCTATCAAAAGCGTTATGGTTTTGTCTATGTGGATCAAGATGAAACACAAAAAGGTTCCTTAGAAAGAATCCCGAAAGACAGTTATTATTGGTATCAAAAAGTCATTGAAACAAATGGACTTATCTAATTATAAGAAAAGAGTGTGGAAAATATGACAGTAAAAATGGGGTTTATTGGATTTGGTAAAAGTGCCAACCGCTACCATTTACCTTACGTAATGATTCGAGAAACACTAGAAGTGAAAACGATTTTCGATTTACATGTTAATGAAAAAGCAGCAGCGCCCTTTAAAGAAAAAGGCGTAAATTTTACCGCTGACCTTAATGAATTATTGCCGGATCCAGAAATTGAATTGATCACAATCTGTACACCTGCGCATACACATTATGATTTAGCCAAACAAGCCATTTTAGCTGGTAAATCAGTGATTGTGGAAAAACCATTTTGTGATACGTTAGAACATGCAGAGGAATTATTTGCTTTAGGGCAAGAAAAAGGGGTAGTAGTGATGCCTTATCAAAATCGACGTTTCGACGGCGATTACCTAGCGATGAAGCAAGTAGTAGAGCAAGGCTTTTTAGGAGAAATCAATGAAGTGGAAACACATATTGATTATTATCGACCAGGAAGTATCACGGAACAAGGACCTAAAGAAAATGGTTCGTTTTACGGACTAGGCATTCATTTAATGGATCGCATGATTGCTCTTTTCGGGCGTCCAGATCAAGTCACTTATGATATTCGTAATAATGAAGTGAGCGAGGCAGTCGATAATTATTTTGACGTTGATTTACATTATGGTTCAAAATTAAAAGTAAAAGTTAAAACGAATCATTCTGTCGCTAGTCCGTATCCACGTTTTATTGTTCATGGCAGCAATGGCTCGTTCATCAAATATGGTGAAGATCAACAAGAAAATGATTTAAAAGCCGGAATCATGCCAGATGCACCAGGCTTTGGAGAAGATTCACCAATGTATTATGGAGAAGTGACCTACCGTAATGGCAATGGCGACTGGATTAAAAAACAAATTAAAACGCCTGTAGGTGATTACGGTCGTTATTATGATGCCGTTTATGAAACGTTGAAAAATGGTGCACCGCAACTAGTAACTAAAGAGCAAGCATTAACTAACATCGAAATTTTAGAAGCAGGTTTTCTTAACCCAAGTCCAAGTGTTTATCATTTGAAAGAAAACTAAAGCGTATTTAAATGACTTGAAAAGCGCCTGCCCTACAGTCCAGACAACTGTGGGGCAGGCGCTTTT
>OLQF01000612.1_pt1 | contig 24100 bp, 23 predicted proteins | sample 1643171 | NCBI WGS metagenome assembly OLQF01 (sample SAMEA3136702, study PRJEB25190) | human gut metagenome | reverse complement strand
ACCAGATAAAGGGGGAGACAATGAAGCCATTGAAAAAGAGCACAGGAATCCTGGCGACTGCCATCCTTATTGTCATGATATCGGGGCTCCTGCTGGCCAATCAGATGATTGATTACCTTGAAAATAATATAACCACGGATTATACAAAGGTATACCATGATGACCTGGACCGGCTGCTGGGAGAGGGGTGGACGGTGTTGGCAAAAGAGAACGGTTATACGGCCACGCCCTTTGATTCCCCAAACATCTACACATGGGAAATCGGTTATAAGGATAAGGAAGGACAGGAGCGTTCCATACTGCTCAGCAACTTTAAGGACAGAAGCATGGAACACCCATTCGGATACTGCATAGAAAAGAATTTCCAGACCATGACAGGAGAGGTATATGCCAGGGATGTAATCAGTCCTGTGATACCCGCTGTCTGCTGGCAGCCTGAGTACTGGATTAGATTTCTCAATTATTATGTCAGCGGAGACCATTTAACAGACAGGCCGTATGAGGGACCTGCGTCTACAGCAGGTCCCAGGGCAGAAGTGACGCTAAAAACATCGCCTCTGTTGGATGAATCGGACAGCAGCATGGACTGGGAAAATCCGGAATCAGCTTTCCCTTTATATGATATTGATTACGCCGGCATCTTTAAAAGGAAGCCGGACCTATGGTATTTGAGTGTTTCTCTGGATTTTTATTTGGAGGATATGGATCCGGCTGAGTATGCGGAGAAAGCAGGTGCCCTGGAGGAAACCGCGGAGCAGGTTCTGGCCCGCCTCAACGAATATACGGGACATACAGTGAATGCAGAAATCATTTATCCTGCAGGTTCAGACCAGAAGGGAGCTTCCTATCATCACTGGTATGTCATAAACGGAGATATCGTGGACCAGTCCGTATCCGATATACAGCTTCCTATATTCGGTGTCATTGACCCGATGTATAACAACTTGAAAAAATTCTATCATCCGGAGCAGGGATATTAAAATTGTTTAATTGTTTCCAACTATTCGTGAAAGTATCATTTCGGCTGAATAGTTGGATATGAGAGGATACATGTACATGAACAAACCTTCTGAATGTCCAGAATGCCGTTTCCTGCCGTTTTGGGATGGATAAGGGGGAGGGAGACCCTTGACAGCACAAAAGGAAAGGAGGAGGCTTTTTAAACAGATATAGGTATGGTACGTAGAATTGGTACCTGGCAGTCTATGTAATTAAATAATAATTAGATGTACCTGGTTCTTATCCAGTCATTATCTTGATTCATTTGTTTTGTGCATACTTTCAATTTTGTAATTTCCATTCCCATATAGTTATACGGGAGGACTAAATTCTGTCAATATATGGACTACACAAAGATTACAGACCCTGGTCGGGTAGTACGGGGGAGTAAATACAGATTTACCGTACTTAACAAGCCCATGGTGGATACGAAAGAGATATTCATAGAATAGAGACAACTATTCGCGAAAGCACGGTAAGGACTTTCACGAAAATGTCTGGCGAAGCCAGTCAGGGAAATGGTAGTTGACAGCGCGCGACATGGAATATTCCCGCAGGAGCGCGCTCGCCCGTCAACTATTTGTGAAAGCCAGACTTTCGCGAACTAGTTGCAATCTATATCAATCACAAAGTTCAGCCATTGCCATTTTATACAACGAATTACTCATGCGATTTAAACCATTTTCCAGATTATCCTCTACAAATTCAAGGCTACCACCATCAGCCAAAATGACGGCGGCGAGAGTAGGCATGACCTGCCTTTTTATCCAGGTCTTTTTCTCGTCCATGGTCTTTTCATACTTTGGGACGGTTATCTTTAATGATGATATGCCATCCATAAAATCGGCCCAGACAGCATATGTAGAGCAACGGGAACGATTGATATCGTCAAGCTCAATCATCCGCATGTAATGCCCCAGGACACCAACAGCAACAGAACCCAGGGGAATACCAGATACAAGCATTTTAGATACACTAACTGCCCGGTCATTCTTAAGTTCCAATTCCCAGCGCACCCAAGAATTATCAATATGGGCACCAGTTGCGGAAAGCTTTCGATTGCGTTCTAACTGCTTGTCATAAACCCTCAAAAAGATATCACTTGTACGACTGCCAAAGTATACCGTATGGCCTGTTTTACGGCCGGATACTTCGGATTCAACCACGTTACGCATGTTACGGAATTTTGAAACAATCTGAGTGTTTTGATATAAGCAACACAAATCATCCGTTGAGAAGTACTTACAGCCGATATCGTCTATCGCAATATCAATCCTGGTAACATGGCCATTATCACGTATGCGCTCCAAGAGAGATACCATAAAGGTACTGTCAAAATCTATATCATACCCCTCGCCGAAGGGAGTATTTATTTTCAATGTTTCCGAAAAACTACGTATTAACTCGCCAATAGCTGAACCGCTCACGTCCACATGAATGCCCATATCCGGGTTCCCATCACAAAGGACGCTGAGAGGATAGCCATTGAGACGAAACATAGTCCTGTAGCCACGGGCACCTTTCGGCATCCGTGTAAAGTCCTCAGTGGTATATCCCAGCATATCCAGGACATCCACTAAATCATTTGTTGACGTGACCGTGAACGACAGCCAGTCAACCGACACAACTAACCCATTAGCCAGGGTTATTAAGTTTTCTTCCATTCCGACCTCCACTGTATTTAGTACCCCCGTATTACCCTACGGGGGTTTTACAAGCCATCCCCAGCAGGAAAATGGCAGAACGTAGGTACTCCACGTAATGACGAATCTAAACCGCTGTCTGGCCTGGCACAGAGAGCGAACAAGGGAATGCGGGAATCACCCGCAAGGGGGCTGGCTGAACCAGGACAGAACAGCCAGCATAAGGAGAAGTGCGAAAAGCCGACTACTACTTACAGATAGCCAAATCGCAGACATAACCACGGTTATTGTATTCAACATCAACCAGCATACCGGGACGAATCTCAGAAATACACTTGAGATTCAGATTATCACTGACAAAAATAGAGGATACAGATTCGCCCTCCACCTGCGCATCCTTAAAGGCAGAATGCAATGTAACCCCCTTAACAGGGTTGCCAGTCTTACGGCTCACATAGTCAACGGACTGAATACCTAAAACTTTAACTTTCATGATTTTACCTTCCTTTCAATATTCTATTGTCAACGTACCAACCAGGGCGTTTACATCAACCTGGGAGGGCAGTATTTCTGCCTAAATCCAACAATGACGGTTTCCAATGCACCGACAACAACCGCTTGAACATAATAGCCTTTCCTCTGCGTTTCACGGGCTGGGAACCGTCCACCAATCAAGGGGGCCGCATTAAAGGGGAAGGGGCTAGGCCCCTTGCTCCGTATCCATATTTTTCAATGCCATTCTAATGTCATGCACAATCGCAAACTTAGCGAATGCGATTCGACCATCTTCTGTATTAAAATCTGATTCCATGTAATCAGATATCACTGATTCATAATACCCATTCAATAACTCTTTCTCTTTTTTCGTCATTTCTCTTTCCCCTTCCTTTTTTGCTATGAATCTGATATACTTATGTTGAATTAGTGGCTCCATTCTCACTGCTACACTTTGTGTTCTCGTTGCTATGGAGCTTTATTAACTTTGTAACTATAGTATAGCACATTAGTGACACAATGTATATTGACATTAGTGACATAATGTAATATTGTTTTTTGTGCATTAGTGACATAATGCACCATAAGGTGAATATCATGGGTGAATTTAACCAAGCCAAATACATTCAAGAGTTTCAAAAAGAAAAATACGACCGTTGCATCTTTAACGTACCTAAAGGACAGAAAGCCATCATAGAAGCACACTGGAAAGCAAAGGGGTATAAGTCACTAAATGCCTATGTAAACGACCTAATCGCGAAAGACATGGAGCGGGCAGGAGAGAAGAGCAGTAAAACGGTCAACATAGGGCGGGATAATACTGGCACAATCAACATGTAAAGAGAGCCAGCCGCCCGGCAGAACCTTAGGAGGGATGAAAAATGACAGAAATAATTACAAAAATTGGAACATTCTGTTTTCAAAACCCAACAAACACAATTATAACCGTAATCGTTTTAGCATTCGTTTTAGCAATCGTACTAGGAATAACAAAAAGGAAGTAACAAGGGGATTAAAAATACCAGTCCAGACCATCCCCCATGCGCAACCCATGCAAAACCAGATAAACCAATGAAAATGTGGACAAACAGAACACGAACATGTTAAAAACGTAGACATAAAAACCTCCAATCAGGACAGCCCCGGCCTGCGGCGAAGCCTAGCAGGCCGGATACACACATCCAATCACTCAATACCAAGGAACGGTATCTTGCGCAATATAAACATGGTGAACTTCCAAACGTGTTCAAAGTTCACAACTATCAGCAGGACAGGCAGAAGTATCTTCACCATGGACATATCAACGAACACACTAATGATACCCATGCCGCCCTGTATACAGGTAAATAATTCATCAATCACGGATGTTACAGCAGACGGCATATCAGGCAGATTAATCCAACCAAAGACCAGTTTTAACAGGGCCGCTACAAGGTCAAATACAGCTTGTAAAATCAATTGCGCAACACCTCCTCAAATTTCCTATGCATGAGGGAGAGTAAGGCGCCAATCATGATTAGATTGCCGACAAAATAAAGCTTATTTTGAATGCCTTTCCCCCAATCCGTTGATAGGAAATCAAACTGAACCGTCTGGGCAGGAATAATAACTGTACCGTCCATCCATTTAAATTCCGGAAAGGGAATACCAGCAGAAGAAGAACCGGCAGACGTGTATATATCAACCATACGCACCAGCAAATCAACGGGGAGCATGAGGAAGCCCAGCCTGTCATTAAAGAACTGATACATGCTGTCAAACCAAGACTTGAAATATTCATTCGAGGGGATAAAGAGGGACTTAAGCCCCTCTATGATAAAGTTCCCATGAGCTTCTATGGCAGTTGTAACCTTGTCTGTATTAGCATTGTCATTATCTATTTGTTCGTCCACCTTATCCATGCTTTCCTGATGATGCTGGTTCATTTTGTTGTAAAGATTTGTAAACTCACCAGCCAACTGATTCCAAAAAGCAGTAAGCTGACTAGAAATTGTCTGAATCGTATTTTTTATTAACTCAATGATTGTTTCACCTTGTTCAACCTGCTGGGCCGTGTTATCCGCAAGGGCATCACTGGAAGAATAAGAACCGCCAGCCGTAGTTACATCAGGCGCAACAGAACCAGAAACCTTTGTAAATGAAACCGTAAAAAAGCCGCCAACAGGAGGGATGATACCAGAAGAATAAGCACCGACATTCAAATAATCTATATTGCCAATCTCAACAATGGTAGATATGTTAAAATCACCGGAACCCTGTGAAAAATCAATGGATGTCTGATGTTGTTGCATACCAGCGTTCTTGTTATTTTTTCCACTCCAAACGAAGGCATCAGTATAAGTAAATCCACCCGTATTGGAACCAAAATGGACATTCATATTATATTTACCAGCAGATGGTAAATTATTCTTGAATAAACGTATCTCAATTTCAATCGATTTAACAAAATCAGACGGCCTAGAGATACTGCCGTAACCATCCGCATCAAGATTAACAGACACATCCTTGACCCTATTCATCATATCGTAATACCGTAAATTCAGCTTACTTCCGGTAAAATCAATCGTACTGGAAGAAGAGTACCCACCATCAGATATAAGGACAGGTACGTCCAGCGTATCAAAATCATCCGTTTCCATATAATCCTGAAATGGTAACATATCACTGGACATAACGGCCCTTTTCGCATTACTGCTAGAAGCGGTATCTGCCCACGAAGAAAAAGGCATGGACAACGTTAAACAGAAGAGTAAGCACCAGCACAAACAGGCACGCATAAACCGCATATGTATAAACACCCCCATTCATTGACGGGTATAAATCACCGACATTACTATATACAAGATAACCGTTTGTCGTTAATCGGAAGCTTCCCTCATAACCGGATTCCAACTTCCAGACACTATAGTTATTAGTGCGGTAATAGCGGATATAACTTAAATCATCCCCGCTAAATACATCACCAGAAAGATTAATTGCATCACCATATACCATACGATATTCATAGTCATTCACCCGAAAAAAAACATATTGTGTATCATGCGGAAGCTTTACAAGCATATCTTTAAAGTACTGTAGATACGTAGTTGAAATAGTACCATCACCCGGAGACGGATAAACCGAAGCAGGAGCCACACTATTAAACGTAAGAATGTTCTGAACCGTCTGGCCAGCTTTAGACCGTGAAGCAGTGGAAGGGGACGCAACTTCCCAATCATCCTCATCCTCATCCATTTCAGCCAATTCCGGATACATGATTGACATAATTTCCTGGTACTGGTCAAAGTCTATATCATCATCCGAAACAGAAGATAACCAGCCGTTTAAATCAGGTACCGCATTTTCATCCTGAACCGAATCAGCCGCCTGATTTTCCTCAGTAAGCGTGTACTCATCCGCAAAAACGTTGCTACACCCAAAAGCAGAAAGAACCAAAGTACATAATATAACATGTTTCCACCTCATCATCATATTTCCACATAACCTTTAAAGGCCATCCCCAAGAACATAGTAACCAGACGCTGGCCCAATGCGAACACCACCGCATAAGGGATAGCCGCCGCAACCACATCCGCAAACAGATTAATTGCTTCCTGCACCATCAAGACAACCTCCTTCCCTGCCATTCTTTTTTATAACGCTTCATCTTTGCATATGTATCATAGCTGTCATACAATTCAGGCTTATGGAACCAGAAGAACCGCTTCACTGATTCCGCGATTAGCTTCCCATCCTTTTCAACCGATTTTGCACCATCAATCAAGGTATTAATCTGAAGGATTTTACAAAAATTAGAACAAAGTACAACATTTCGAATCTGTTCCCGAAATGGTTTTGCAAGCCGGCCGTATACCTGGGACGTACCTATGATATGCTTCCTTTGTTTCCTCTGCTGGCTAACCTCAATCATAACCTCAATGTCAATGTTCTTTGATTCCAGGCTGTTAAATTCCAGGTGAATTTCATCAATCAAATAAATCACACCATAGTAGCCATTTTCCAGGTTCTTAAGACAATCCAGGCCGTCATATTCGACCACCTCAGTAGCAGGAGAGAGGCCACTAATCTGGACATTGGTACACAGGATGGCCCGGGGGTATTCCTCACACAAACGCTTTACGTACTGTACAGCAGACAGCGTTTTTCCAGAACCTTGTTCGCCACAAAAAACCAACAACCCCTCAGGCCGAAAGTAACCCGGATGTGATTTATAAAAATCATGGTTATGCTTAATCACCCTTGCCACATTGACCGGGTTCAAGCTACCATCCAATAAGTTAGTTTCCATAAACCTTCCTTTCAAAAAAGGGGCCTAACCATGGAAGGCCAGACCCCAGGGGACTAGATGGACATGCGGCCTTTACGGAATGCCGCCATAAGGGAACGAATCCCCTTACGAACACCCCACCAAGTGAACACAATACCAATACCGGCGGCAACGAAAGTAGCAAGCGCACCCATAATAGTACTGATGGATACCTGGGCAGTGAGAGCCGATATAACACCGGACCAATCAGTCGGACCTGCAGGGCTTCCCTCAGCCGCAAAGGCAGGAACCGCAAGGCCCACAGATACCAGACCGGAAGCAATCGGCAATGCACCATACTTCCTTACAGAATCTAAAAGTTTCATGCAAAAACCTCCTTATTTATATTACAAACCAGCCACACAGAAGCAGTAACCGGATTGTTTGCAACACATAAAAGCACCCTACTAACTATTCGCGAAAGTCTAGTTTAACGAATAGTTATTAGGGATGAGGTTCATCACCCAATCTATATATCAATAATTCTTGATAAATCCCATTGATTAAAATTGAATAAAAGGATGTGATGTTTATGTCTGTTGCCACTCCTTCTGAGGTCAATCCCATCTGACAATGATGCCGCTGACCTACAGGATTTACTTAGTGACTATGAGTGGGAATTAATGCAGTCGGAATCTTTGGATACGTCCATTGATAACGCAAGCATTTGCCGTACGGCTGATAATACAGCCGATATTGTACAATGCTATTGTGTGCCAATTTCCAGCTGGCTTTTATCCTTGGCTGTCTGCTATGTGTTATATTCAGCCGCTTCTTTAGAAATTGATATCATGCATTATAATGACGAGGAGCTTCTCTCCTTCCCTCTTACGGCTTTTGCCGCTCCTGCCGCTGTTCCATCTAGTTGCATCTTGCATCTGTTCTGACACTTGACTATACTATCCGAGGCTCATAAACCCAAACATGGACATATTTTACTAAGCCAACAGGAGAAAAAAACACCTTCTGTCCTGTTTTAGCTTAGAATTTCTGCTGAACAGCCGATATATAATTTATAATAACGAAGGGGGATTGCAAGTTGTTCAGAAGAATTTTCTTATCTGTCCTGGTTTTTATGGCGGTGTTACTGCTGAAGGTGGATTTTTTGATTCTTATGCTCTGCCCCTTAAAGGAGACATAGAGGTACAGGCAGAGGATGGAAGCAATACGGTTGAGGCACCAGGAATAATTGTGATTCAGGATACAGTTTCTGGGGAGGACGGGCTGGAAACAGAGGGACTCCAGGATAACAAGGATGACCGGATAAACAAAGCAGCGCAGGAAAAACAGACAGGCAAGGACGTTCCCTTACAGGACAGTTCCCAGGGAGCCGCCGGAGAAGAATCCTGCGGCATGTTTGAAATCACTGGTTATTGCAGCTGTGAATTGTGTACCGGGGAAAACCATTTTACCAAATCAGGGACCGCTCCCAGGCCAGATTATACGGTTGCTGCTGATCCAGACGTGTTTCCACTGGGCAGCAGGATTCGGATTGGAGAGATTATTTATTTAGTGGAGGATACTGGGGCTTCCATCAAAGGAAATGTTGTGGACATCTATTATGAAACCCACGAAGAGGCGGTTGCCAATGGCAGATACGAGGCAGAGGTGTTTTTAATAAAAGGTATGTGATAATCCGGATACAGGGTTTATGATATCAACATTTACATATAGAAAATTAAAAAGATAACGAATCACGAAAAACGGTTCAAAGAATGGCTTTCTCTGAACCGTTTTGTCTATATTCTGACGCCCTCATTGTTTTCAATGGGGGCGTTTTGCAGCAGGCAGGACCTAATCTGCACTTCTCGGCAGCCAGTTGTTTCACATTACCGCATAGGACTCATTGCCTGTTATGAGTCCTTTACCGTTAATCTCTTACTGAACCGTGATAAGGCGGAATTGACTAATCAGTTTCTTTAGCAGCTGAGCCTGCCCTGACAGTTCCTCACTGGCCGCAGCGCTTTCTTCCGCAGTGGCGCTGTTCGTCTGTACGACACTGGAAACCTGGTCAATTCCCTGAGTGACCTGTCCGATGGCATCTGCCTGTTCTGTGGAATCACTGGATATCTGTCCAATGGTGGCTACCACATCCTCTACACCTGAAACCACGTCCGAAAGGTTCTTAGCAGTATCATCAGCTATTTTTGTACCATTAAGAACAGCGCGCAGGGAATTTTCAATAAGGGCAGACGTACTGTTTGATGCATCTGCAGATTTGCTTGCAAGACTCCTCACCTCGTCAGCTACCACGGCAAAGCCCTTCCCTGCCTCTCCGGCTCTGGCAGCCTCCACGGCAGCGTTTAATGCCAATATATTGGTCTGGAAGGCAATGTCTTCAATGGTTTTAATAATCTTTCCTATTTCTTTGGAAGAACTGCTGATTTCATCCATGGCGTGTATCATGTCCTGCATCTGACGGTTGCTTTCCGTTATCCGGCGGCCCATTTCCACAGCCTTCTCATTGGCGCTCAGAGCATTCTCCGCGTTCCGCTTAATACGGGAAGCAATTTCGTTTACAGTAGCCGCCACTTCTTCAATGGAGCTGGCCTGTTCCGTAGAGCCTTGTGACAAAGACTGTGCCCCGATGGATACCTGCTCCGAACCGGAGGATACCTGCTCGGCCGCCTCGTTGATTTCTCCCATAGTATTGCTAAGGGAGTGGATTATCGTAAACAATGACTCTTCAATTGTTATAAATGCCCCTTTGTACTTTTCATTAGGGGAAATATTAAAATTACCATGGGATATTTCGCTCAGTCCTCTGGATATATCTGTGATGTAGCGCCGCATCATCTCGGCAGCCTCGGAAAATGAGCGCGTCATCTCTCCCACCTCATCATTGGAATCGTTGGAGATGGATATATCTAAATCTCCCTGGGCAAGCTTGAACGCGGCATCCCTTACGTTTAGAATCGGCCTGGATATAAGACGCGCAACCCAGAAGGACATTGCCACGGATATACTCACTGAAATTATAATAACAAAGACAATCATATATATAATAAGCCTGCTGTTATCCGTAAGGGACCTGGATACTTCATTTCCCATCTGTTTATTAAGGTCCGCCAGCTTTTGGGCTGCGTTCATAGCATTATTAAGAATCGGTCTTGCCTGGTTCCTGAATATGTCCAACGCCTCATCATTATGGTTTTTAAGTCCCATTTCCACCACTTGGGATCGGATTTCCATATACCTGGGCAGTTCCTGGTCAATAACTGCAATCAGCGACTGTTCTTCCGGCGTCTGGCAATTTACCTTCAGAGCATCCAGGGACTGCTGCATTTTCTGGTCAATCTGTTCCAGCTCGCTGCGGGAATTCTGTATCTCTTTCTCCTCAGTAAGAAGCACAATATCCCTCACAACAGCAGAGCCTTTATTGAGGTATGTATCAAATGAGCCGATATCTCCTTGGCTAAACCCATTTTCCACAAGAGCTTTGCTGTAGTTCTGATCTGACCAGTGCAAAAAAAATGCCCCCAATATACCAGATATACTGGACAGACATGTAACCAGCATAAAACATAGTATCAGTTTTGGACCAATCTTTAAATTCTTCATTTTTGCTCCCTTTCCTTATTTGTACATATTCTGTTTATGATTTATCAGATAGTATGATATTTGTTTCTGATAATGCATATTATCAACCAAAACAAATATCTCCTATTTAGATAAATGCGGATACCTGTGTGCATAACTTATAATATATTTCGACAATAAAACTAAATTTATATCCCCCAGGATTAAAAAAATACAACTTATTTTGTCGGTATGCGAAAAAGTGTGAGTTTATTGTATGATAAAAATAAAATAACAGGTTATTTTGAAACAGTCCTATTGATAATATGCATTATGGGAAGCCGCTGTTTTGGTCAATATTTATCAGGGAGGCTATCGTGGCTATAAAATTTAATAATTAAAAATCCCCTGTGCAGTTAAAATGCACAAGGGATTTAGTGTTCTTTCGGGATACCTTGCATCCACCTAATATTTTCTTACGTGCTTTTAGTTTACATAACATTTTTACGTAAACCAAATAATCTAACTAACATAAAAATGCCATGAGTCTTTCCCTCCACTCATCCCCTCTCCTGCTTCTGACAAGGTGTTTTCATATTCAGCCCGTTTAAATAATCCGTTCCCCAGGTACACATCACATTCAGCACCGGAATAATGCTTTTGCCGAATTCAGTCAGGGAATAAATAGTCCTGGGCGGTTTTTCCGGTATAACTTCTCTGGAAATCATACCCGATGTTTCCAGGCCGCGAAGCTGCTGGGAAAGCATTTTAGGTGTTGCGCCGGGAATGAGCCGCTGTAACTCCATATAGTGAAGCGGCTCTTTTATGAGATGCCAGAGAATAATTGGTTTGTATTTTCCGCCAATCAAGGATAAGGTCGCCTCCACCGGACAGTTGAACATGCTTCTTTCCTGCTGTGTCATGATTTCCTCCTGTTTGTCCTGCTATTGCTTACGGGGATACTATGGTTTTGGGAAGTATCTACCTTAAAAGTGCATTCTTGTGAATTATATGACAGATGATAAAATAAAGTCAATGGTTGTAAAATCAATGGTTGATTTGATGCCATAATAAAAATCAGAAAGGAATTTAATATTATGGAGTTTCTCAGTATCGCAAAGCAGCGTTTTTCTGTGCGCAGTTATACCAGTCAGCATGTAGAACCGGAAAAGCTGGAGAAAATTCTGGAAGCCGCCCGTGTTGCCCCCACTGCTGCCAATCTGCAGCCGATCCGTCTGATTGTCGCCCAAAGTGAGCAAAGCCTTACAAAAATCGGAAAGGCTGCTAACATCTACGGCGCTCCCCTGGCCATCATTGTCTGCGCAGACCATGATAAGGCATGGGTTCGTCCCTTTGACAAAAAACAGACCGGCGACATCGACGCCTCTATTCTGACAGACCATATGATGCTGCAGGCCACGGAGCTGGGCCTGGGAAGCGTTTGGGTATGCTATTTTAATCCGGACATTTTGTGCAGGGAGTTTGAACTGCCGGAACATCTTGAACCAATCAATATTCTGGCAATTGGATATTCCAATGCCGGAACTGCTGATACCAGCCGCTTTGACCGGCAGAGAATTGCCCTGAGCCAGCTGGTAATGTATGAAAAATAATAGCATTTCTTTTAGCAAATCGCCCTATTGCCTGGCAGACATCTTCAAGGCAATAGGACGATTTCGCATTCTTCCGCCGCTTCCTAGCCAATACCATAATACCGGGTTCCTGAGGACTGGGTAGCCTCGGGCACCATTCCGCCGAATCCCCCCGCTGCATTCCTGGTCAGTCCCAGCAATGTGCAAAAGCGGTACAGAAAGCTCTTAAAATGGGAAGGCCGCACCACAGTCAGCTTTTTCGGCACACCATTATCCCTGACCTGATAAATCCGAATCCCCTTCTTTTGATAGCGCAGAAGTATATGGGCCAGATCATTCTGTATCTCCTTGGTTCTTACATAAATGGATTCGATACCCTGGGCCTTCAGAAAATCAGCCGAGGGTGCGTCCTGTGGAAAGACGCACCAGCGGTTATCATATCTTCCCGGCTGTCGGGCCGTACCTTTCATTCTGGCCGCATCCAAAAGAAATGCAGGCGGCGCATCAGGACGAATATGCAGGCAGCTAAGGTAATCTGCACCTTGATACAACGTTTCTGCCACAGATGTTACATCCACGGCCATGGACCACTTATCGGCGCCGTAGACACCGTTATAAAGAGGAACGGGCCGGTAGCCCATTTGAGCCAGGGCAAGTCCCTCCAGTACGCCTCTCTTTCCAGGCAAATCCACAAACAGAGCCGTTCTGCCGTCCCCATAAGGGGCCCATTTAACGGCAGGCAGAACCAGCTTTTCCGGAACCTGCTGCAGCGTCCGGGCAAACAGCACCGGCTTGGCCCACTGAGTCCACAGAGCATTGTCCGGCGCCCAGATTCGGTATGTATTGTAATTGTCATTCATTGGGTTTATCCTCCTTCTCCACCAATAGGGGAATATCCTTTGCCCTGGCATCTATGCGGGGAAAGGGACTGATGCGCCCATAAAAACCGGCAGCTTTGCCATCTACTGTAAACACTCCCACACAGAGATGAAAATGTTCCCCCTCATCGCCAGAAACCGGTTTGCTTTCAAACCGTTTCTGTACAATCCAGTCTTTTGGGTGCCAGCGGACATTTCTCTGAATCTGCCTGTATTCCTTTTGAGTCAGTGCCTCCCGAATGGAGATTCCCTCCCCCACGCGGCCCAGGGCGGGTTTGTAAATCCACCCATCCCCAAATTTACCGGCCTCCGGAGCACGGGTCTCAGGAAGCAATGCCCTCCATGCAGGCAGTTCAAGCCCCAGCTCATCCCATATAAGCGGCAGACGCTTGGACTGGGCAAAAACAGCGATTGGATGGTTGCAGGATGGTGTCTGTGTATCATAGTAACCGCCCCAGTCCGTTCGTCCGGAAAGATTGGGGAGCCATTCCAGGGGATAAAACCGCACAATTCCGCCTACAGAGCCTTCTTCCCCCTGAATCAGGCTTACCGCCTGCTGCTCCCTCCAGATAAGATGGTCAGGGGCCGCATACAGGGAACGGTATCCATTTTCTTCAAAATAGTCCCCTAAAAACTGCATGACCTGGCGGTCATCCGCGTATGAGGTGGCATGTACAAAAGCAATCCTTACGCCGGGACCGGTTCTCTTTTGGAATGCCTCCAACAAACTGCGGGCCACATGGCCTTGTGGTTCATACTGCGGAAAATACGGCTGTGCGATTCTCGGGAGTACAGACGCTTCCGCCAGACCTCCGGGAACATCGCTGTTGACCTCTGATACTGACCAGCCGTCTGTGGTGGGATGAAAGTCAAAGCGCATGAGCCTAACATGTCTTTCCGGGGAATAACTGCCCATTCTGGGAATTGCCTTCTTTACCTTAGACGGCAGGCCCAGTTTTTTTACCAAATCGCTCCGTTCCATCATGGCCTGCTCAATCTCCATAGTCTCAGCGGACAGCTGTTCCGCCCATTGTTCCAGTTGTCTGGCTGTCTGCCTGTCCAGAAGCACCACATGCTCAGCCACTGTGTTGTGGTCCTCCACCTGAGGATCCCATTTGTATGCCCTAAAAATTGCCTCATAACGGTAATCCGAATACCGTTCACCGGGAATTCGGGCCAGCACCGCCCCGCTCACAGGAATACCCCGCCGGAAATACGTTCCGGAATCCCATGAAAAATCAAAAGCACAATACAGGAATAGACCAGGTAAATAAAACCCCAAAGAACTGACGGAAGTATATTTGCCTGCAGACGGTTGTCCGCAAGGGAACGGGACGGACGTATGTAAAACCACTCCACCGCAAGAGAAAACAGCATAAGGGGAAGCACAGGCCATCCAACGGTGAACTCCATGAGCGTGGCTTGGGTGGAGGTCCAGTCCCCGCCCGACGCATAAGCCAGTATCAGGCTGCTGGCAATCAGATAAGCACCGAAACGGATGCCGCTGCCCATGTCACGGTCCACGCTGACCCGCTCGGATATATCAGTCAAGAGATTTATCACCAGCGCCAGTCCAAGCCAGGTAATTAACCCCAGTCCTGCGGCAAATAAGACAACCCACCAGCCGGGTCCATCCCCTGTGTTGGCTCCCGCGTAAATAAGAGTCACCCCCACAAATCCCCCGGCAGCCGGAAAAACCGCAGCCTTATTATCCAGGTGGACAGCGTCAAAGGGCCAGGATAAGTCCAGGCATTCCATCATGAAAACCCCGCCGCATATCCACGCATATCCCATAAGAATATAAAAAACAACCCAAATTCCAACCACGTCATAGGAAGCCATGGTCAGTAGAACAAAAAGTATGATGGCCAAGGAAACAGGGGGCAGACAGCCCAAAACCCGGCGCCCCGTCTCCCCATGTTCAGGCGGCCAGGTCTCAAGCAGCGGCATATACCATTTATACAAAAACCTGCACATAACGTACGCGCTGCCCAAAAACAAAAAAACCTCTGTTTCATACCAATAGGATACTGCTGCGGCAATTCCGAAAACCAACATTTCCATAAATAGAACCTCCAGCCCAAAGATCTGTAGTAACCGTCTGTATAATATGATTTTACACCAGAATTTTACAGTCTGCAACAAATTAAACAGCTCTCTCTGCCGCAGACGGCACTCCTTTTGATTGCCGCATTCATAATTCATTGATTTTAGTCCCTCACCAGGGCATAATAGAATCATGGATTCAATTCAGAAAAAACATAGAAAAGGATGTGATAGGATCATGCAGAAAATATATTTTGCTGGAGGATGCTTCTGGGGGGTGGAAGAATATTTTTCCCGTATACCGGGAGTCTGCGATACGGAGTGCGGCTATGCCAACGGAGCCTGGGAAAATCCAACGTACGAGGAGGTCTGCTCGGACACCACTGGTTTTGCTGAAACCGTCTGTATTTTGTATAATCCGGATATTGTTGCACTGCGCATACTGGTCAGACAGTTTTTTAAAATTATTGACCCTGTCAGCATAAACCGTCAGGGAAATGACCGCGGAAGCCAGTACCGGACCGGTATCTACTATATCAGCCATGAGGACCGCGGCCTCATCCAGTCTGTCATGTTTGAAATCCAAAAGGACTGCAGCCAGCCCCTGGCTGTGGAGTTAGAACCACTGAGGAATTTCTATCCGGCTGAGGATTACCACCAGAACTATCTGCAAAATCATCCCCACGGTTACTGCCATATTGATTTCAGCAGTCTCAAGGACCTCATTGTCCGTCCGGACGGCAGAACGGGCATAAAGCAGGACCGGGCAGAGCTTCAGAAACAGCTGACCAGGGAGCAATATGACGTGACCCAGAATGCCTCCACCGAAAGGCCCTTTACAGGACCATATTGGAATCATCACGAACCAGGTCTATATGTGGATATCGTCACAGGAGAGCCTCTTTTTACCTCTGCCGACAAATTTGATTCCGGCTGCGGATGGCCCAGCTTTACAAAGCCGGTCATGTCCTGTGCCGTCACGGAACTCCCGGACAGCAGCCACGGCATGCACCGCGTGGAGGTGCGCAGCCGCGAGGGTGATTCCCACTTGGGCCATGTGTTTGAAGACGGTCCTGCCGGGACCGGCGGACTGCGCTACTGCATCAACAGTGCTGCCCTCCGTTTCATCCCCCGAAGCAGGATGGAGGAGGAAGGTTACGGGGCATATCTGGATCTGGCAATATAGATTTACAGGTTCCGGCCTGGAAATGAACACCTTAAGATACCCATCAAATCCGCATCAAAAGAAAATTTGCCGTCAGACCGGCTGCCGTACCGATGAGCAGTACCAGGTCTCCCTTCTCCACCCTCCCCTCCCCGATGGCTTCACAGAGAGCGTAGGGGACTGAGGCTGAAATCATATTTCCATATTGTGACACACGGTCTATATAGGTTCCTTTCCTGAAGCCCAGCCTGGGCATAATAACATCCAGTGCCCGGCTGGCCTGGTGGGGAACCACCAGGTCAATGCTCTCCCGCTTTACCCCCGCCTCCTTCAGACACTGCTCCACAAATCCGGGCAGATTTCGGGCAGATAGCTTCAGGATACGTTTGCCTTTCATATCGAAATAAAAATCCTCGCGGTTTTCATCATTCATGGAAAATGCCGGCATCATGCCTCCACCTCCCCGGATTTCCGTATCATGGGCTCCTTCCGACCAGGTTTTCTGGCAGCTGTAGAGAATTCCCGACGGCTCCTGTTCTCCAGCTCTCGTCAAAACACAGGCGCTGGCGCCGTCCGAAAACAGCTCATAGCTCTCTTTCTGCCTTGGATTCAGGGCCGCGGACGCCGTGTCGCCTGATATGATCAGCACATTCTTATACCGCTCCATTTCAATCAGGCATGACATCACATCCAATGCCGATATAAAGCTGGTGCAGGTCGTATTAATATCCATAGCCGGTATGTCCAGTCCCTTGGCCAGCTGTTCATGCACCAGGGCAGCGTTGCAGGGAATGGCCTGCAGCGGGGTTGCCATGGCGCATACAATGCAGTCCATATCACTGATATCCATGGCCGCGCGCTCCAATGCTTTTCGGGCAGACCTGACCGCAAGCATTAGTAAGGTTTCGTCTTTATCCAGACGGTACCGGGTCTGGCCATCAAATTCTATTTTCTTTCCCGACAGGGTGTTTCCCCAGCCGGCAATTTTCACCTTGCGTTCCCTCATATGTACCTTCCCTTCACCGGCTCCGCACCTCTGCGCTCCACACGCTTCATTTTCCTTCCCTTTTCATAACTGTACGGCCGGAAGGATATATCCGGCAGCAGGAAGCCGCAGTCTTTTGAGAGCAGTTCAAACTCCTTTAAAACCCTCTGTTTACCAGGGTCCGCCATATCCGCATACACAGTCAGACTCCCATCCGTCTCCTGTACAATCCTGTAATCTCCGGATGACCCTGCCTGGTTTTCACCGCTGCCTTTATCCCCAAACAGGATGCATCTCCTGATAAAATCCGGGAACACAGGCACATTCCTTCCGTCCGTCCCTTTAAAGGAAAACACATCATCCTCGCGCCCCTCTATCTTCTCCAGAGCCAGGAAGGGGCTGCCGCAGCCGCAGGGTTCCTTTCGCTCCACCAATATGTCATTCAGACGGTAACGGATGATGGGCTGGGCCTTTCTCTCTAAATCCGTCACCACCGGCACGAACCGCCGGTCATCCAGATACTCCCGCTCAATGTACACTATATCTTCATTCAAATGCAGGGTTCCCATGGAACAGGTGGCTGCCAGGCATCCTTCGGTGCACTGGTAGACCTGATGAATAACAGAAAGGCCAAATGCCTCCTTTATCCTCTGTTCATCCGCCTGTTCCAGCACCTCGGCAATGGATATGACAATCCGGGGACAAATATCCGTTTTCCCCTTCCTTACATCCTCTGCAATCATAAGAAGGAGCGACGGCTGTCCTGCCAGTATCCGGGGACGGATTTCTTCCAGCCGTTTTCTGTGTTCCTCCATATCCTTGTAAATATCAAAGAAATGGAACTGTATGTTTTTGGACTTCACTGCCTGGTATAAATTACTGTCCGCCCTCATGAAAAATGCAATGGAATACGTCTCAAACAGACTTCCCGACAGGAACCTTGCAAGAATATATCCGGCCCAACGGTTTTTCTCATCATCCGATACCAGAAAAATCCCCTGTTTTCCCGATGTGCCGGAACTGAGCCCTACTGTTACCCCCTTAAGCTTAGGTGAGAAATTCCGTTGGCGCTCTGCCAGGACCGCAAATTCCAGGGCCTCCTCCCTGCCAATTCCAACTGTGTTCAGTTCATCAAAATGTTCCATCATAAACTTTTTGTCTATAACCGGATAAGAGGACAGTTTTTTCATTCCCTTGTAAAGCCGGGAATGATCCCCCACATACTCCAGATGCTTCCTGATTTTTTCTACCTGCCACCGTTCCAGAGCGCTTCTGTCTGAAAACCGCTTTTTGTATTTGTAGTAAAGATAGTATTTGAGAACAGATAACCTGTCAGCCATATGTTTCCTCGCTTCCTTTTTCATGGGTAAACACAATCCTTATCTGCGGATGGTCCCTGTGAAGCTCACAAAGCTTTTTTAATGTTTTCTTATATTCCGTAAAGTCATTCTGTATCAGACGCGGAAACAGCCTCATTTCAAGCGTATGGCGGACCAAATCACCGCCCCAGCAGGCGTCTGCTGCCAGAAGCAGCTTAAAATCAGGAATCCATATCCCCATCTGCCCCCTGCAGTGTCCGTCCAGCACCACGCCTATGATGCTCCCGTCTCCCAACAGGTCATACACCTGTTCAAAATATCTGCACAAAAAGTGTTCTGACAGCCGTTTTTGGGGCGTTTGCACCCGTACTCCGCAGCATTTTCCCGATGAAGCAGCAGACTTATACGGAAGCATATTCGCAAACACCAGATTCCTCACAGAGGGTCTCAGAAGCGTCTTGTGTACCTGTTCTGTTGCCACCAGATGATACCCGTGGAAATGTTTAAGCCCTCCCATATGATCCGGATGTGCATGGGACAGAATGATGGTCCGGACGCTCTCAGGATTTATGCCGTCTGCCCTCAATCTCGCATCAATGATCTGATCAGGCTTCACATGGACCGGATTCAGCCGTCGGTACAGCTTTAGCAGAAATCCATCTTCATACACAGCCTGTGAATAACCTGTATCATACAATATATTGCCCAGGTCACGGTGCTGTATCAGAAACGCTCTGGCCGGAAACTCCCTCTTTTGGCCGGGATGCCTCTTAAACAGGAGACCCAGGTCATTGGTGCAGGATCCGCAGTGATACATCTTTACCCTGGCAATACGATCCGGAACCGGCTCGTCCCTGTTTTTCCACCATTTTCCATATTCCTCTATGGATTCCATCAATGTCTTTTCCGGCTCATAGCCCAATATGGTTCTGGCTCTGCTGATATCCATGGTCTGGGAAAATCCCAGGGTGCACACTGTATATCTTGTAAGTGCCGGTTCTCCCGGAAGACGGAAGATCCTGTATACCCATTCCATGGCCCCAGCCATGCCATAGACAGCTCCAAAGGGCAGTTTTCTGTAATGGGGCTTCTCTCCGATAGCTGCAAGAAAATACTCCAGCAATGTTTTGAATTCCATCGGCTCGCCGTTGGTAATATTAAATGCCATACCATCCGCCGCCCGGGCTGTCAGCGCTAACTGGCAGGCCTGAGCCACATTTTCCACGCTGGTAAGGTCTACCGTATTAAGGCCCTCCCTCATAAGCGGAATTCCAATCCGCATATTGGCCCGCAGCAGCCGGGGCACAAGACTTGTATCCCCAACCCCAATCAGCCCCCTCGGGCGGAGGATAACAGTCTCCAATCCCTTCTGGTGTACGTCCTCAACCACTCGTTCCGCTGATAGCTTGGACCTGATATAATGATTCAGGTCATTATACTTTGGTGCCTGTTCCTCGCGGATATCATAGCGGTCGCATTTTACCGTGTAGATGCTCGGAGACGATATATATACCAGACGCTCAATCCCATTTTCCAGGCAAAGCTCTGCCACAAGGGCGGTACCGGCCACATTCGTCCGGTAGAAATCCTCCCATCTGCCCCAGACAGTGGAACGTGCGCCTGCGTGAATCACATACCGGACTCCCTTAAAATATGCCTCACACGTTTTCCGGTTTGTAAAATCACCCGGACAGAACACAGCGCCCAGCCCTTCAAGTTTCCTCCCCTGTTCCCGGTTCCTTCCCATTGCCAAGACCCGGTATTCCTTTGTAAGGCGTCTTACCAGATATTCTCCCAGAAATCCGGTTGCACCTGTTATAAGAACTGTATTTTTTCCGGTTTCCACGGTATTTCCCATACTTTGTTTCCCCTCTTATCCGTTTATTTCAGCCGGCCTTTTCATTTGTTTTCATCAAATAATTGCAGTGCCGCTTCCATGTGCACAGCACACATTTCTGTTCTGAGTCCTTCATCCCACTGGTCTTTCAGCTTCATTGCAGCCATGGCTTCCCCATATAAATCCAACCTGTCCCTCAGTATCCGTCCAAACCCCAAAGCTTCAAACTGACCGGCATTCAGCCGCTGTTCTCCCTGCTGGGGGCACATCAGACAGGGTACGCCGTAGTACAATGCCTCATGAATGCTGTTCATTCCTCCAGCTGTGATAAACAGGTCCGCATGTTTCAGTATCTCACCCTGGTTGACGAACGGACGGATAATAAAGTTATCACAGTGTTTCCATTCATCCTTCCTGGTATCTGTGTTCCTGCCGGCCCTTTCCATATTCCAGACCATGACTACATTCCAGGAGTTCTCATTTTTATATGGTTCCCCATCCACCGGATGTTTCTGCCCAAACTGGCGCAGTATCTCCCGCAGGAGTCCCGCATCCTGGTTAAATACGGTTCCCAGGGAAATATAAATCAGCCTGTCATCGGGACAAACAAAATCATTGGTCTGGATGACATTTCTAAAGGGCGCCAAGGGTCCCAGGAATACATAACCGCTTCCCAATTTGTTTCCGCCCGGCTGGAAGTCTTTGGAATATCCCATCAGATTACTGCTTCCCCTGTTCATTAAAACAGACAACACCCCCAGCTTTCTGATTCCATATGTTTGTCTTAGCTTGCGGCGGACATCCATGGCCCGATTAAATTCTCCCGCATACCGGAGAAAAGAGGCTGAGAACCCGGATGCATATGCCCAAAATGCTTTCCCTCCAACACGGTCCATGACCGCAATGCTGTAAAAGCTGCATGAAGGTATCTTCATGATTTCTCCCACAGCCCTGCCCCACAGGGCCAGAGAATCAAATATGACACGGTATGGTTTCTCCTTTTCTGCCTCTGCCAGAAGATGAGGAAGCATATCGCGGGTGTATTCCAGAATCAGACGGTACAATTTTAACGGCTTGTCCCCGTCAGAGGCATCAATGGAATCCCGGTCCAAAGGATAAGCCCTGAACTCACAGCCATTGGCCTCAATTTCTCTCCTGTAAGGCTCCATTGAATAATAAACAACCCGGTATCCGGCAGCAGACAGGCATCCTGTTAAATAAAGGTTTGAATGCAGATGCCCGTAAGCCGGTATTCCATAAAAGAAGATAGACGTTTCTGGCAGTATACCACTCTTATCCTCTGCCGGCCTCTCCGCCATAATAACACCTCCTTATCACTATGTGGCAATTATAAGGTACAATGCCGGAATTAGATAGATGTCATTTGCCATTTTGTGAGTGACAAATGTCATTGTCATTCACACTTGTCATCCATATGATTCCTGTTTACCAGATTTACCTCCTGTTCCCGCAAAAAGAAACCGCTGTTATATGAGGTGTCATCGCGAAAAATTCCGTCAGCAATTCCTCATTCCATTTCATACAGCGGTTTCTTTCTAACATATTCTGATAAGGTTACCCTTTCTACGCCTTCACCGTAAACACCGGCTCCATCCTGGCCACCAGTCCTGCCATCCCGTGTTCCTCATGGACCTTTACCACCTGGTGGATATCCTTGTAGGCATAGGGCGCCTCGGAGCGGATGGTTTCCTCCCATTTTTTCAGAATATCGTTCCGGCCCTTTAAATCACTGCGGTCCGGATCAATGGGTGTCACGATATGGAATTTTTTCATAAATTCCTTAAATTCCCGGTCATTTCCATGTATCGCCTCTCCCCTGGAAAGCCTGCGCCCGGCTCCATGGCTGGCGCTCCACAGGGATTGCGGATTTCCCATGCCTCTCAGCAGATAGCTGGAGCTTCCCATGGAACCAGGTATCATCACCGGCTCCCCGTAGTAGGCAAAGGGCGTTCCCTCCATCCCCTCCATCCCCCTGGCTGAGCAGGCCCCTTTCCTGTGAATGAAATAATTCCTGCCCTCCATCTCCTCTTTCCAGATAAAGTTGTGGGGTGAATCGTACAGAAGCTTCATCTCATAGGGCCGTACCTTGTCTGTCACGGCACGCTGAAGCATAAGCCCCAGGAATAACCGGTTGGCAAATCCGAAATTAGCGGCGTTGTATGTAGTGCTGCAGAAACGCTGCCATGGGCTGTCTGTCTCATCGCTTACCGGAACATTTTCTCTGCTATTTATTTCCATTTTTCCCCTTTCGGGCAAAAGATAAATTCCGTTGTCCGGATGGGGAACTCCTTTCGGATACAGCTCCTTTGTTATGATTCGGTTAATTCTGCCGCTCTGGTGGCCGATAGTCAGAGATCCGGTATGAATCATGACCAGTATACTTCCCTTCCTGATTCCCCATGCATTGGCTGTCCGGCCGTCGTAAATCTCCGCCACGCGCTGCATCTCCACAAAATGATTTCCGCCTCCAATGGATCCAATCTGGTCATCATAGGACAAAGTATGGGCGGCCCCGATAAAATCCCCCAGGCCCTCGGTGCCGGTCGTATACAGGCTGCCCTTAAAGGCCGTGTACTCCAGGGCTTTTTCCTGTTCATCCCTGTCATAAAGGGACCATATTCCCCTTCCTTCTGCCTCCCCCGAAGTCTCCAGCAATCCCGTAAGCCCATGTCTCAGCATGGCTTCCCTCTGTATTCCGTTCATAGGTATACTGCGTCCGCCTTCAAAAAAGATACGGCGGATTTGGGGCAGCAGGGACAACAGGCAGGATTCCAGCTCTTCCTCCTTTAAATCCGTAGTATAGAGCCTCATACCGCAGTTAATATCATTTCCCATGGCCTGGGGTATCACGAATCCCTCTGTCATCAGCACCGTTCCGATAGGAATGCCGGCTCCCTTATGAAAATCCGGAGTCACTGCTGCCTTTATGACAGAATGTTCCTTTTCCGCCGAAAAAACGCCGGACTCTTTCATCCGCTCCACAGTACCGGTAAGTTCCATCATTGATTTCAGTTCATCCGCCGCCTTTTTCTCCGGCTTTGTCCCTTTAGGAAGGAAGATGGACACGCCGCAGGATTGGCCGCCAAATTCTAATTTTAATTCCATGTTGCCTTCTTTCTCTGTTTGTTTATCTGAATTGCTCTATTATACAACAAAATCCATAAGGAAAAAACAATCAATTGACAATCATTTGCAGTTGACGCTAAAATATATGTTATAGCGTGTCTGACACGACAATACATTTTATGAAATGAGGCATCCACTTACATGAGTCAATTATCATACCATGAACAGG
>OLQF01000608.1_pt1 | contig 24310 bp, 17 predicted proteins | sample 1643171 | NCBI WGS metagenome assembly OLQF01 (sample SAMEA3136702, study PRJEB25190) | human gut metagenome | reverse complement strand
ATCGTTTATTTATTTTTTATCATATACTCAAAATCTACAGTTGGCCAACTACAAATTAAAATTTCGCGATCATTTCCATGATCTCATTACTTCTCTGAACAAATTTCGTCATCTCCTCAGGAGCCAATGTCGTATGGCTTAACATTGCAAGATCATATAACTGTTCGCAAATAATCTTTGCATTGTCAGCATCTCCATGCTCAAACAGATATTTCACAAGTGTATTATTTGCATTTAGAGTCAGAACCTGTGCAGGAGCACCAAACATATTAGGGTCCATACCAGGCATTGCATACATCTTCATCATATCCTGCATACGTCTGCTTTCTTCAGATAAAGTGATGATAGAAGAAATCTTTGCATCTTTTAATTTTTCAACGTGAACTTCAAGATTTTCTTTGTTTAAAGTCTTTCTAAACAGGTCAGTTAAAGAAGTCTTGATTTCATCTAATTCTTTTTCATCTACATCTTCTTTAAGGGCATCTTCGACATCCGCATCGATACGTTTAAATTTGATATGCTGATTCTGCTGTTCGATCTGTGTGATAAATGCAGAATCAATGTTATGATTTAAAATGACAGCATCCATATCCTGTTCTTTGAACATATTGATATACTGGCTTTGCTGAACTTCATCTGTGATATAGTATAAAGTTGTCACATCATCATCGTTTGCAGGAGCTGGAACAAGGTCGCTTAATGTTACATATTTATGTTCCATATTCTTAAATAAGATGTAATCTTTGATCTTATCTGCGAATTTCTGGTCACGGATGAATCCAAATTTGATAAATGGACTGATATCATCCCAGTATTTTTCATAAGATTCACGGTCTGTCTTGCACATACCAGTTAACTTATCAGCAACTTTCTTTGTGATGTAATCAGAAATTTTCTTCACGAATCCATCGTTCTGAAGAGCACTTCTTGATACGTTCAGTGGAAGGTCAGGACAATCGATCACACCTTTTAATAACATTAAGAATTCAGGAATGACTTCTTTGATGTTATCGGCGATAAATACTTGATTGTTATATAATTTAATTGTTCCTTCGATAGAATCATATTCTGTATTGATCTGAGGAAAGTAAAGGATACCTTTTAAGTTAAATGGGTAATCCATGTTTAGGTGGATCCAGAATAATGGTTCTTTAAAGTCATGGAAGACTTTGTGGTAGAATTTTTTGTATTCTTCATCAGTACATTCATTTGGACGTTTATTCCAAAGAGGATGTGTATCACTTAAAGAAACAGGTCGTTTATTGATCTTAACAAGATCTTTTGCAGGGGAAACTTCTATAGTTTCTTTTGTACCGTCTTCGTTTTCTTTTTCTTCGGTCTTTGCATCTTCATGGATGTGTTCTACAATGACATCATCGTCTTTTACCTGATCTTCTGGGATTGTCTCAAATTCCTGTTCGGCACCTTCTACAGATAAGAAAATCTCTGTTGGCATGAAAGAGCAGTATTTCTCGATGATCTCTTTTGCACGGTATTCATTTGCGAATTCTGTGCTTTCTTCATTTAAGAATAAAGTGATCTCTGTACCAACCGTTTCTTTTGTACCTGTTGCCATTGTGTATTCTGTACCACCATCACAAGTCCAGTGAACAGGTTCTGCTCCTTCTTTATAAGAAAGAGTGTCAATCGTAACTTCGTCCGCTACCATAAATGCAGAATAGAAACCAAGACCAAAATGTCCGATGATCTGGTCACCTTCTGTTTTGTCTTTGTACTGTTCTAAGAACTGAGTTGCACCAGAAAATGCAATCTGAGTGATGTATTTTTCAACTTCATCAGCAGTCATACCAAGACCAGTATCGATGAATTTTAAAGTTTTCTTCTCAGGATCAAGGATAACTTCAACTTTGTTTTTATGTCCTTCTGGGAAATTGTATTCTCCCATCATATCTAATTTCTTTAATTTTGTGATGGCATCACATCCGTTAGAGATTAATTCACGGAAGAAAATATCGTGATCGGAATAAAGCCATTTCTTAATGATTGGGAAAATATTATCGCTGTTAATGGAAAGAGTTCCTTTTGTTTCTGCCATAATTTGTACACTCCTTTATCTAAAAATATTATGATCTTAATCAAGTGTTCTATGTCAAATAGAACTTTTACAAAGAGTATTGTAGAACCAAAGTTGATAAAAGTCAAGTAAAAATTAGCACTCATGAAAAAAGAGTGCTAACAATTAACTGCCGGTGTTTTCTTTTTATATAAATACTAGTATAATAGAAAGAAAACAGTAAAAAACAAAATCAGAAAGAGACAACCAATGAACAAAATAAACTACCAAAAACAATTAGATAAAGTAATCGAAAACTTAGGAGAAACCAAACCAACCCTATTACTCCACAGCTGCTGTGCTCCATGCAGCAGCTATGTCATGGAATATCTCTCCCAATATTTTGATATCACCATTGACTACTACAATCCAAATATCGACTCCAAAGAAGAGTATGAAAAAAGAGTCCACGAACAACAGCGTCTGGTCGATGAAATGAATCTCCCTATTAAAGTGATCGATGCTGGATATGCCCCGCAGACTTTTTTTGATATGGCAAAGGGCTATGAACAGGAACCAGAAGGTGGTAAGAGATGTTATCGTTGTTACAAATTAAGATTGGATCAGGCGGCAAAACTTGCCCAAGAAGGTGGATATGATTATTTCACAACAACCCTTACGATTAGTCCATTAAAGAATGCTGCATGGCTGAATGAACTTGGACAGAAAGCAGGAGAATTAGCAGGAGTCAGATTTCTTCCATCTGATTTTAAAAAGAAAGGTGGTTATCAGAGATCTATTCAATTATCGAAAGAATATAATTTGTATCGTCAGAATTTCTGCGGATGTGTTTTTTCTAAAAGAGAGAGTGAAGAGCGGATGCATAAAGAAAAAAACATATAAAAATACAAAAAAGTACTTGCAACGACAAAAAATATATGATAAAATTTTTACAATTTGTAGAGAAATATTTCTGAAATAAAAAATAACTTGGGTATTGGAAGGGCAAGATCGCTGAATTTCCAATACTTAGCTTTGTAATTTTTATTTTAGGGTATTTCTTTTTTTTATATAAAATCAAGGGTTTTGGCAAAACTCTTATTTTATAAATAGGAAGTTAGTTCTTCCTGACAAAATACAACCCTATGAAAGAGACTTTTTAGGAGGAAAAATTACATGAACGCATTTTTGATATTGGAAGACGGACACGTATTTGAGGGAAAAAGTTTTGGAGCCCAAAAAGAAGTGATCTGTGAAGTCGTATTTAATACTTCCATGACAGGCTATTTAGAAGTATTAACAGATCCTTCCTATCAGGGACAGGGAGTCGTAATGACTTACCCACTGATTGGAAATTATGGAGTATGTCTAGAGGACATCGAATCTGAAAAACCTTGGCACTCAGCCTTTATCGTAAGAGAAATCTCAAGAACTTCAAGCAACTTCAGAAGAGAAGAAGACTTAGAAGATTATCTGAAAGAACATGACATTCCAGGTATTTGTGGTGTTGACACAAGAGCTATCACAAAGATCTTAAGAGAACATGGATGCATGGGTGGAATGATCACCACAAATCCTGATTTCAATTTAGATGAAATCCTTCCAAAATTAAAAGAATATACAGTAACAGATGCAGTAAAAACTGTTTCCAGAACAGAAAAAGAACATTTCAATGGAGATGGATTTAAAGTTGCATTATTAGACCTTGGAACAAAGAATAACATTATTCGTTCTTTAGAAAAACGTGGATGTGATGTAACAGTTTATCCAGCAGATACAACAGCAGAAGAAATCTTAGGAGATCAGCCAGACGGTATCATGTTATCAAACGGACCTGGAGATCCAAAAGAATGTGTACAGATCATCAAAGAGATCAAGAAATTATATGACAGCGAGGTACCTATCTTTGCAATCTGTTTAGGACATCAGTTGATGGCACTTGCAACAGGTGCAGACACAGAAAAAATGCGTTGGGGACATCGTGGAGGAAATCATCCGGTGAAAGACTTAAAGAGCGGAAGAGTTTATATTTCTTCTCAGAACCACGGATATGTGATCAAGGAAGAAACAATTGATCCAGATGTTGCAGAAGTTTCCTTTATTAATGTAAATGATAAAACAATTGAAGGATTAGACTATAAAAATAAAAACATTCGAACAGTTCAGTTCCATCCAGAAGCATGCCCTGGACCACAGGATACAGCTTACTTATTTGATGAATTTATGGATAGAATGAAAGGAGCAAAAAATGCCTAAGAGAGAAGATATAAAGAAAGTACTTGTAATCGGATCAGGACCGATCGTTATTGGACAGGCAGCAGAATTTGACTATGCAGGAACACAGGCTTGTAGAGCACTTCAGGAAGAGGGAGTGGAGGTAGTCTTAGTAAACTCAAACCCTGCAACGATCATGACAGATAAAGACATTGCAGATAAAGTATATATCGAGCCATTAACAGCTTCTGTCATCGAAAAGATCATTGAAAAAGAAAAACCAGACAGCATCCTTCCAACACTTGGTGGACAGGCAGCCTTAAATCTGGCCATGGAATTAGTAGAGAGCGGATACCTTGAAAAATCCGGAGTGAAATTGATCGGTACATCTCCATCTACGATCAAAAAAGCAGAAGACCGTTTAGAATTCCAGCAGACAATGGAAAAGATCGGGGAACCGATCGCCGCAGGACAGGTTGTTAAAACAGTAGAAGATGGTGTGGAATTCGCTAAAGTGATCGGATATCCAGCAGTACTTCGTCCAGCATATACACTTGGAGGAAGTGGTGGAGGAATCGCCCATAACCAGGAAGAATTAGAGACGATCCTTGAGAATGGTCTTCGTCTAAGCCGTGTAGGTGAAGTATTAGTAGAACGTTACATTGGTGGATGGAAGGAAGTCGAATACGAAGTAATGCGTGATGAAAATGGAACATGTATTACAATCTGTAACATGGAAAACATCGACCCAGTTGGTGTTCATACAGGAGACAGTATCGTAGTAGCTCCATCTCAGACTTTAGGAGATAAAGAATACCAGATGCTTCGTACATCTGCATTAAACATCATCACAGAATTAGATGTTCATGGTGGATGTAACGTACAGTACGCATTGAATCCAGACAGCTTTGAATACTGCGTTATTGAGGTAAACCCTCGTGTCAGCCGTTCTTCAGCCTTAGCTTCCAAAGCAACAGGATACCCAATTGCGAAAGTAACAGCAAAGATCGCAATCGGATATACATTAGATGAGATTGAAAATGCAGTAACGAAGAAAACATATGCAAGTTTTGAGCCAATGCTTGACTACTGTGTTGTTAAAATGCCTAGACTTCCATTCGATAAGTTTATTCATGCAAAACGTACTCTGACAACTCAGATGAAAGCAACTGGAGAAGTTATGAGTATCGGAACAAACTTCGAAGGGGCGTTAATGAAAGCGATCCGTTCTTTAGAGCAGCATGTGGACAGCTTGCTCTTCGGTGATTATGATAAATTAACAGACGACGAGTTATTAAAAGAACTTGAAAAGATCGATGATCTTCGTATCTATGTGATCGCAGAAGCGATCCGTCGTGGATTTGATTACGATACGATCTTTAATATTACAAAAATCGATCGTTGGTTCTTAGATAAGATTGCAGTTTTAGTTGAGATGGAAAAGAAATTAGCTAAAGCTGATACATTAGACAAAGAATTATTACAGGAAGCAAAACGCTTAGAATTTCCAGACAAGGTGATCGGAAGCTTAACAGGTAAGACAGAGCGTGAGATCAAAGAATTAAGAAATGAATATAATATCCATGCAGCATATAAGATGGTAGATACATGTGCAGCTGAGTTTGATGCAGCAACACCTTACTACTATTCTTGCTATGATGGTGAGAACGAAGTGAAAGAAACATCCGAAAAGAAAAAAGTCATGGTACTTGGTTCTGGACCGATCCGTATCGGTCAGGGTATCGAATTTGACTTCTGTTCTGTACACAGCGTATGGGCATTAAGTAAAGAAGGATACGAGACGATCATCGTAAACAACAACCCTGAAACAGTTTCTACAGACTTTGATGTTGCTGATAAACTTTACTTCGAGCCATTAACAGCAGAAGATGTAGAAAGTATCGTAGATCTTGAAAAACCAGATGGTGCGGTTGTACAGTTTGGTGGACAGACAGCGATCAAATTAACAGAAGCACTGATGAAGATGGGAGTACCAATCCTTGGAACAAGTGCTGAAAATGTCGATGCAGCCGAAGACAGAGAATTATTCGATGAGATCTTGGAAGAATGCTGTATTCCAAGACCAAAAGGAACAACAGTATTTACATGTGAAGAAGCATTAGAAGTTGCTCATAAACTTGGATATCCAGTTCTTGTAAGACCTTCTTATGTACTTGGTGGACAGGGAATGCAGATTGCTGTATCTGATGAAGATATTACGGCATTCATGGAAGTTATCAACCGTTACGAACAGGAACATCCAATTCTGATCGATAAATATCTGGTTGGTAAAGAAGTCGAAGTCGATGCTGTTTGTGATGGAACAGATATCCTGATCCCAGGAATCATGGAACATGTGGAACGTGCTGGAATCCATTCAGGAGACAGTATTTCCGTATATCCATCTATCAATTTAACAGATAGAATTAAGAGAATCATTGCAGAATATACAAGAAAACTTGCAAAATCATTACATGTTATCGGACTGATCAACATTCAGTTTATCGTAGCAGATGATGAAGTATATGTTATCGAAGTAAACCCAAGATCCAGCCGTACAGTGCCTTACATCAGTAAAGTTACAGGTATTCCGATCGTAGCGTTAGCAGCGAAAGTGATCACTGGAGCTAAGATCAGAGATCTTGGATATGAACCAGGACTTCAGAAAGAATCTGAATACTATGCAGTGAAGAAACCAGTATTCTCTTTTGAAAAATTAAGAGGAGCAGAGATCAGCCTTGGGCCTGAAATGAAATCTACAGGTGAATGTCTTGGAATTTCTAAGAACTTCCATGAAGCGTTATATAAAGCATTCTTAGGAGCTGGAGTAAATCTTCCAAAATACAAGAAGATGATCTTAACAGTGAAAGACTCCGATAAGATCGATGCGATTGATATTGGACGCAGATTTGAAGCATTAGGATATGAGATTTTCTCAACAAAGAGCACTTGCAGAGTCTTAAATGAAGCTGGAGTTCATGCAAAACAGATTAATAAATTAGAAGAAGAATCTCCAAACTTGCTAGATCTCATTTTAGATGATAAAATTGATTTAGTCATTGATACACCATCTCAGGGTGTAGGTCGAAGCAGAGATGGATTCCTGATCCGCCGTTACGCAATCGAAACAGGAGTAACATGCCTTACAAGTCTTGATACGGCAGATGCTCTACTGACTAGTTTGGAAACAGGAAACAGAGATCAGCTCAGCGTAGTTGATATCGCACAGATTTAATTAAGAAGGAGTGATGTTATGGGTCGATACACAAAACAGGATGTGATAGACCTCGTCAGAGAAAATGATGTCGAATTTATCAGACTACAATTTTCTGACTTGTTCGGAACAATGAAGAACGTCGCGATCACCGCAAGACAGCTTGAGAAAGCGTTGGATAATAAGTGTACATTTGATGGATCTAGTGTAGATGGATTTGTCCGTATTGAAGAATCAGATATGTATTTATATCCAGATCTTGACAGCTTTGCAATCTTCCCGTGGAATGCGGGAGGAAACCGCGTGGCAAGATTGATCTGTGATGTATACGGACAAGATGGACTTCCATTTGCTGGAGATCCAAGAAATGTATTAAAACGAGTGATGGTTGAGTGCCAGAAAATGGGTTATAAATTTAACGTCGGTCCGGAATGTGAATTTTTCTTATTCCACACAGATGAAGAAGGCCGCCCAACGACGGTTTCTCATGAGAAAGCCGGATATTTTGATGTAGCTCCGTTAGATTTAGGAGAAAGTGCCAGAAGAGATATGATCTTGAATCTTGAAGATATGGGATTTGAGATCGAGGCATCTCATCATGAAGTTGCACCAGCACAGCATGAGATCGACTTTAAGTATGACAATGCCTTAAGAACGGCCGATAACATCCTCACATTTAAATTCATCGTAAAATATATTGCTAAAAGACATGGACTTTATGCAAGTTTTATGCCAAAACCGATCACTGGAGTGGACGGTTCAGGAATGCATCTTAACATGTCTTTATGGAAGAATGGAAAGAATATTTTCGCTGATTCTAAGAATGATCTTGGAATCAGTGAGGAGGCTTTTCACTTCATGGCTGGAGTTATGGAACATGCAAATGAGATGTGCCTGATCACAAATCCACTGGTAAACTCTTATAAGAGAATCGTGCCAGGATATGAGGCACCTGTGGATGTTTCATGGTCACCATCGAATAGAAGTCCACTTATCAGAGTACCAGCAGCCCGTGGAAGCGGAACAAGGCTTGAATTTAGAAGCCCTGATTCTGCTGCGAATCCTTACCTTGCACTGGCAGTCAGCCTTGCAGCAGGATTAGATGGGATCAAGCGCAAATTAACACCAGGAAAAGGTTCCATGAAGAATCAGTATGAGATGGCTGAGGGAGAAAAACAAGAAGCAGGGATTAATACACTGCCAAGAGACATGAAAGAAGCTCTTGAGATTTTCAAACAAAGCACTTATATGAAAGAACTTTTAGGAGATCATATTTTTAACAAGTATGTTGAAGCTAAGAGTGCTGAATGGGAGTCTTATCAGAAGTTCGTATCACAATGGGAAGTCGATCGTTATTTATACAAGATCTAATGATTGATATATACATGATACGGGAGGTGAGAAGCTTGGTAAACGTCATCGTTTTATTCCCGAAACAAGAAGTCGCCAGAAGCATTAGGAATCTTCTGGTAAGAAGTGGTTTTGAAGTGACCGCTGTATGTGCAACGGGTGCACAGGTAGTCCAACGTATGGAAGGTGTTGAAGAAGGACTAGTCGTCTGCGGATACAAATGTTCCGATATGATCTACAGTGAATTAAGAGAATATCTTTCTGAAGAGGTCAAGATGTTGCTGATCGCTTCTCGCCAATATTTAGATGACTGCGTGTATCCGAATGTCATAGGACTTTCGATGCCGTTAAAAGGGTATGAATTAGTCGAGAAAACGAGAGAGATCGTTACCGAAATTTCTGAGAAGCAAAGACGAAGAAAACAACGTCCAAAACAACGTACGAGAGAAGAAGTCCGTCTTCTGGAAGAAGTCAAAGAATTACTGATGCAGAATAATCAGATTACAGAGAGTGAAGCCCACGCATATATACAACAGAGAAGCATGAACAGTGGAGTGGGTCTTATCGAAATGGCAAAGATGATTAAAGAATCATTAACATATCAAAACTAGGAGGAATTTATGTTTAAAATTAACGACAACTACTTGAAACTGCCTGGAAGTTATTTATTTTCTACAATTGCGAAAAAAGTAAATGCATATTCCGAGGCAAACCCTGACAAAAATATTATTCGTTTAGGAATTGGAGACGTAACACAGCCTCTGGCACCAGCGATTATTGACTCTTTACACAAAGCAGTAGATGAAATGGGACATGCAGAAACATTTCACGGATACGCACCAGACCTTGGATATGAATTTTTAAGAAATGCAATCGCAAAGAATGATTATCAGGATCGTGGAGCAGATATCAAAGCAGATGAAATCTTTGTAAGTGATGGAGCAAAATGTGATTCTGGAAATATTCAGGAAATCTTTGCACAGGATAATAAGATTGCCGTATGTGACCCTGTATACCCAGTATATGTAGATACAAACGTTATGGCAGGAAGAGCCGGAACATATGATAAAGCAACAGAAACATGGAGCGATGTTATCTACATGCCATGTACAGCAGAGAATAACTTCGCACCAGATTTCCCAAGCGAAGTGCCAGATATCATTTACCTTTGCTTCCCTAACAATCCAACTGGATCAACAATCACAAAAGACCAGTTACAGGGATGGGTAGACTATGCAAACAAAAACGGATGCGTGATCATTTATGATGCAGCATACGAAGCATATATCTCAGAAGATAACGTTGCACATACAATTTATGAATGTGAAGGTGCAAGAACATGTGCGATCGAATTAAAGAGTTTCTCTAAGAACGCAGGATTTACAGGAGTTCGTTTAGGATATACTGTTATCCCTAAAGATTTAAAATGTGGAGATACACAGTTACATGCGTTATGGGCAAGACGTCACGGAACAAAATATAACGGAGCTCCATACATCGTACAGAGAGCTGGAGAAGCAGTTTACTCTGAAGCAGGAAAAGCTCAGTTAAAAGAACAGGTTGGATACTACATGAACAACGCCAAAGTAATCTTTAACGGATTACAGGATGCAGGATACACAGTATCTGGTGGTGTTAATGCGCCATACATCTGGTTAAAGACACCAGATAACATGACATCTTGGGAATTCTTCGATCATCTGTTAGAAGATGCCAACGTCGTTGGAACACCAGGATCAGGATTCGGACCAAGCGGAGAAGGATACTTCCGACTTACAGCGTTCGGTAACTATGAGAATACAGTCGAAGCTATTGAACGAATCAAGAGAATGTAATATTTGAATATAAAATAAGAAAAAGGATGGAATGTCAGGGATTGATGTTCCATTCTTTTTTGTATGTTAAAATAATAAATTATGCGGAATTTCTACCTGTTTTTTTAGACGAAAACTAAAAAATAAGATATATAATTGTTAGTTTTTTCTTGTATTCAATCCATTTTTTATATACAATAGAAGAAATAAAAAAACAAGATTTTCAAAAGAAGGAGATTTAAGACCAATGAAGAAGTTAGCTCTTGCTCAGGAATTAAAGGAAAATGCTTACCCAGGACGAGGAATCGTCATCGGAAGATCCAAAGATGGGAAGAAAGCGGTCACTGCATACTTTATCATGGGACGCAGTGAGAATAGCCGTAATCGTGTCTTTGTAGAAGAAGGGGAAGGAATCCGCACACAGGCATTTGATCCTGCTAAACTAGAAGATCCAAGCCTGATTATTTATGCACCAGTTCGTGTTCTTGGAGACGAGACGATCGTTACGAACGGGGATCAGACAGACACAGTATATGAAGGAAGAGAAAAGGGACTTACCTTTGAAGAATCTTTAAGAAGTCGTGAGTTTGAACCAGACGGACCAAACTATACACCAAGAATTTCTGGTCTGATGAAGATTAAAGATGGGACATTTCACTATGCAATGTCTATTTTAAAGAGCAACAATGGAAATCCAGAAAGTTGCAATCGATTTACATATACATATGAAAATCCAATCGCAGGAGAAGGACGTTTTATCCACACATATATGCATGATGGGAATCCACTTCCAAGTTTTGAAGGAGAACCTAAATTAGTAGTGATCGAAGAAGATATCGATGACTTCACAAATACACTTTGGAACAGCTTAAACGATGACAACAAAGTATCTCTGTTTGTACGTTATATTGATATTGCAACAGGAGAATATGAGACAAGAATCGTAAATAAGAACAAATAATCAGTCGATCAGCAGATCAAAGGAGAAGAAAAATGAAGGAATTAGAATTAAAGTACGGATGTAATCCAAACCAGAAACCATCAAGAATCTACATGGCAGACGGAAGTGAACTTCCAATTGAAGTATTAAACGGAAGACCAGGGTACATCAACTTTTTGGATGCATTTAATGGATGGCAGCTGGTAAGAGAATTAAAGAAAGCAACAGGACTTCCTGCTGCAACTTCTTTCAAACACGTATCACCTGCGGGAGCATCTGTAGGACGTCCAATGTCTGATACCTTAAAGAAGATCTACTGGGTAGATGATATGGGAGATTTATCTCCATTAGCATGTGCATATGCCAGAGCAAGAGGTGCAGACCGTATGTCTTCATTCGGTGACTTTATTTCTTTATCTGATGTATGTGATGCAGATACAGCACGTCTGATCAAGAGAGAAGTATCTGACGGAGTGATCGCACCAGGATACACAGATGAAGCACTGGAAATCCTTAAAGCAAAGAAAAACGGAAACTATAACATTATCAAGATCGATGAGAACTATACACCAGCACCATTAGAGCATAAACAGGTATTTGGTGTTACATTTGAACAGGGAAGACAGGAACTTCCGATCGATGATGAATTATTATCTAATATCGTGACTGAGAACAAAGAGATTCCAGAAGAAGCATTGATCGATATGAAGATTTCTTTGATCGTATTAAAATACACACAGTCTAACTCTGTATGTTTCGTAAAAGACGGACAGGCAATCGGAATCGGAGCAGGGCAGCAGTCACGTGTGCATTGTACAAGACTTGCAGGACAGAAAGCAGACAACTGGTGGTTAAGACAGTGTCCAAAAGTTATGAACCTGCCATTTAAAGAAAAAATCCGCCGTGCAGACAGAGATAATGCGATTGATCTTTACATTGGAGATGAATACATGGATGTTTTAGCAGACGGAGCATGGGAAAACATCTTCACTGAGAAGCCAGAGGTCTTTACAAAGGAAGAAAAGAGAGAATGGTTAGATAAGTTAACAGATGTTACATTGGGATCTGATGCATTCTTCCCATTCTTCGATAACATCGAGAGAGCACATAAGAGTGGCGTAAAATACATCGCACAGCCAGGTGGATCTGTAAGAGATGACGCTGTCATTGACTGCTGTAATAAGTACAACATGGCAATGGCATTTACAGGAATCAGATTATTCCATCACTAAAAAGTTTCTTTATATAGTCATTGAACATGAAAAACAGTATATGGTCTGAAGTATAATTTTTTGGACCATATACTGTTTTTGTATGCAAAAAAATATGAAAAACAGGAGTTATTATTTATTTAACGAGAAAGTTTATCGGTTAAGTATATTGTATTCAATTTTATTTTTGCTATAATGTAATTGAGTTAGATAGAACTAACCAAAGGAGTTTTTATAATAATTTTAATCCAAAAGAAATGGAGGAGTTTTCAAAATGAAACAGTTTGAAGAATGGGAAGGATTTAAAGGTAGAATCTGGAAGGAAGAAATCAATACAAGAGATTTCATCCAGGAAAACTACACACCTTATGATGGAGACGAAAGCTTCCTTGCAGGATCTACAGAAGCAACAGATAAGCTATGGGGTATCTTACAGGGACTTCAGAAAGAAGAACGAAAAAAAGGTGGAGTTCTTGACATGGATACAGATATCGTATCTTCTTTAACTTCTCATGGACCTGGTTATATCAGTGAAGAAACAAAAGATTTGGAGCAGATCGTTGGTCTTCAGACAGACAAACCATTAAAACGTGCATTTATGCCATATGGTGGTATCAAAATGGCAGAAGAATCTTGTCGTAACTATGGTTATGAACCAAGCGAAAGATTACATGAAATCTTTACAAAATATTCAAAGACTCATAACACAGCTGTTTTCGATGCTTACACACCAGAAATGAAAAAAGCAAGACATAACAAGATCATCACGGGTCTTCCAGATACTTATGGACGTGGTCGTATTGTAGGTGACTACCGTCGTGTTGCTTTATACGGAATCGACTACTTATTAGAAGAAAAAGAAAATGATTTTGCAAACTGTGGATGCGGTGTTATGACAGATGATGTGATCCGTCTTCGTGAAGAGATTGCAGAACAGAAAAAAGCATTAAAAGGTATGAAAGAAATGGCTAAGATCTATGGATTTGACATTTCAAGACCAGCAAAAACTGCAAAAGAAGCAATCCAGTGGATGTACTTTGGATACTTAGCAGCGATCAAAACTCAGAATGGAGCTGCCATGAGTATCGGACGTGTCGCTACATTCCTTGATATCTATATCCAGCGTGACCTTGACAAAGGAATCATCACAGAAGAAGAAGCTCAGGAAATGATCGATCATTTAACAATGAAATTCAGAATGGTAAAATTCGCAAGAATTCCTTCTTACAACCAGTTATTCTCAGGAGACCCAGTATGGGCAACGCTTGACCTTGCTGGTATCGGTGTAGATGGACGTTCCATGGTTACAAAGACAGACTTCCGTTTCTTACATACATTAGAGAACATGGGACCATCTCCAGAACCAAACATCACTGTATTATATTCTTCTGATCTTCCAGAAAACTTCAAGAAATATGCAGCTGATATCTCTATCCGTACAAGTTCTATCCAGTACGAAAATGATGATGTTATGAAACCAGTATGGGGAGATGATTATGCAATCTGTTGCTGTGTATCTGCAACTAAGACTGGTAAGGAAATGCAGTTCTTTGGTGCAAGAGCAAACCTTGCAAAATGCTTATTATATGCGATCAACGGTGGTGTGGACTGCAAATCAAAACAGCAGGTAGGACCTTCTTACAAACCAATCATGTCTGAATATTTAGACTATGACGAAGTTATGGAGAAATATGATGTTATGATGGACTGGTTAGTAGATCTTTATGTGAACACATTAAACTTGATCCAGTATATGCATGACAAATATTACTATGAAGCAGCGGAATTAGCATTAATGGATACAGAACTTGAAAGAACATTTGCAACAGGAATCGCAGGATTCTCTCATGCAGTTGACTCTTTAAGTGCGATCAAATATGCAAAAGTAAAAGCAATCCGTGATGAAGATGGATTAGTTGTAGACTATGAAATCGAAGGAGACTTCCCTAAATACGGAAACGATGATGACAGAGCTGATGATATCGCAGTATGGCTGTTAAGAACATTCTTAGCTAAGATCAAAAAACATCACACATATCGAAACTCTGAGCCTACAACATCTATCCTTACGATCACATCTAACGTTGTATACGGAAAAGCAACAGGAACAATGCCAGATGGTAGAAAAGCAGGAGAACCTTTAGCACCAGGAGCAAACCCAAGTTATGGAGCAGAACAGAATGGATTATTAGCATCCTTAAACTCTGTAGCTAAACTTCCATATGAATGGGCATTAGATGGTATTTCTAATACACAGACGATCAACCCAGATGCATTAGGACATGAAGAGGGTGAAAGAATCAATAACCTTGTAAATGTTATGGATGGATACTTTGATCAGGGAGCTCACCACTTAAATGTAAACGTATTTGGTAAAGAAAAACTGATCGATGCGATGGAACATCCTGAAAAAGAAGAATATGCAAACTTTACGATCCGTGTATCTGGATATGCAGTTAAGTTCATCGACTTAACAAGAGAACAGCAGATGGACGTTATTTCCAGAACATGCCATGCAACAATGTAATTTAAATTAGTGGAATAGAACTATGAATGAAAAAATAACCGGAAAAATCCATTCCATCGAGACTTTTGGTCTCGTGGATGGTCCCGGTGTGCGGTTTATCGCTTTCATGCAAGGCTGCCGGATGAGATGCAAATATTGTCACAATCCGGAGACTTGGCAGGAAAACTGCGGTGAAGACTGGCAGGCAGAAGCCCTCTTAAAGAGGGCTTTGCGTTACCGCATGTACTGGGGAAGTGATGGAGGAATTACAGTCAGCGGTGGAGAACCCCTTCTACAGATCGAGTTCTTGATCGAATTTTTTAAATTGGCAAAACAAGAAGGAATCCATACTGCACTTGATACCTCTGCTAATCCATATACAAAAGAAGAACCATTTCACAGCAAATGGTTAGAATTAATGAAATACACTGACCTTGTCATTCTAGACTTAAAAGAAATGGACGAGGAAAAACATAAGAAATTGACAGGCTGTCCAAACAGTAATATTTTAGCAATGGCACAGGAAATCTCAGACCTCGGAGTAGATCTGTGGATCCGTCACGTGCTAGTGCCAGATTTAACAGACGATGAAAAAGGACTAGCAGACTTAAAACATTTCATCGATGGACTAAAGACAGTTAAGAGAGTGGAAATCTTGCCATACCATACACTTGGACTCTTTAAATGGGAAAAATTAGGGATAAAATACCCATTAGAAGGCGTAAATCCGCCAAGCGAAGAAGCTGTAGCAAGGGCAGAAAAGATTCTTGGTATTGAGAAAGTTTCTCAAAAATAAAGGTAGACAAAACATCCGAGATAGGATATTATAATAACAGTTAGTTAAGACTAACTAACATAAAACAAAAACAAAACATAACAAAGCTAGAAAATCTGACCAGACTTCCTTGGGTCGGATTTTTTATTTGGCTTTTTTAGCGTGTTGACACATACATATGCGAAGGCTGAGAAAAAGACAAAAGTGAAAAAATCAAAGATAGATGACAAAAACTAAGGGAGGTTATTTTATGAAAAGGATGATCCAAAAGATAATCTCTTAGCTCTGTTTTTGTATATCAATTGGTTATAATTATAATTAAACTTGACAAAGATAAGTTTGATTTATATAATGGTTACAATAATAACCAGTTAAAATGGAAGGAAGAACAATGAAATTAATAGAATTATCAGAAGTAGAAATACTTATCATGAAAAGTATTTGGAAACTTGGGGATGGGATTACGGTATATGAAATTATTGATTATCTAGATCAAGTATATGATAGGAAATATGCAAGAAGCACAGTAAAGACATATATCACAAAATTAAAGAAAAAAGGATTTGTAGATACACAAGTGAAAGGTAATTACAGTTATATCACAGCAAAGATCACAGAAAAAATGTATCGTGAAGAACAGATGGAATTGATGAAGGATTTCTGGCATGATGGGTCGGTGAAGGAATTGGTTCAGACGTTAACACACACAATATCAAAAGAAGAAAAAGAAGAATTAAAGGATTTGATCAATGATTTGGATGATTAAAAAAATATATATTTATGTCATCAGTATGATACTGCTGAATGGTTTGGTGGGAAGTATTTCGTATCTTTGCTTTCGCAAGATAAGGCAACAACTAGAGCGAAAAGGACTGATCAGTATGTGCATTACTGTTTTAAGAGGAGCAGTTTTATCATTTCTGATACCAATCGTAATTGTATTGATCTATTTCATTTATTATGTATATGAAGAAGATTATACAATGTTTGCACTGTCTCCATTGGTAGGATGGGTATTTTTTGTTGTAGGAATCATTTGGACGATTGGATTTTTAAAAGCTATACTGAAAACAATACGTATTCAGGCACAAATGAATCAATTACGAAAGAGGGCATGTGTATGCAGCAGATCTATTTTAGATTGCAAGAATCAATGGAAAGAAGAAGTAGGTGTTCGTAGAAATGTCGAAATTAAAACCGTATATGGGTTGGCAGTACCGATTATTTGCGGATTTCTAAAACCGATGATTTTGCTTCCAGAAAGAGAATATAACAAAGAAGAATTAAAGATTATATGCATCCATGAGTTGATTCACTGTAAGCACAAAGATATTTTGTGGAAACAGTTATGCGGACTTGTAAGGGTCATTCATTGGTGGAATCCATTGGTAAAGCAATTAGATATGGATGTAGACAGCTGGAATGAAACATACTGCGATTTAGAATCAACCACAATTATGAAAAGCAAAAAAAGATATTTTACGACGATCTGTGAAATCGGGATATCACCATTTGCAAAAGGTGCATATCTGTGCGCAGCATTAGGAGAAGACAAAAGCCAATTAAAGACACGAATTTTGAGAATTAAATCAATTGAAAACAAAAACACAAGGAATGTAATGGCAGGAACATTCCTTTGTATAGGATTATCCTTTGTGGTCGTTGCGGTAATTATTCTAAGCACGATCGGCTATCATAAAATTTATGTAGAGACAGTCTGGGCAACGGAAATAGAAGAGGATCTTCCTGAAGAAGAGACAGAATATACAATGGATTTGAAAGAATATACTGCAAAAAGGATCGGGACAAACTTAGCAGTTACAAAGCTAAAACAAAATATCAAAAAAGGAGAAGAAATAGATGTAGTTCAGCCATTAAACGCAAAAACAAGGCTAGAAACAAAAGAGCTGGAATTAAAAAAAGGCGAGAAAATTGATTTGACCGTTTTTTCATCTCAAGAAATACAAAGAGAGGATAAGGATTTTGTAGCAGGAATTATAGATGGGACAGGAAAAGAACGATATGTGATGCATGCGGTCGATATTATACATGACTTTTATGTGAAAAAAGATGGAAAATATAAAGTATTCGTTGAAAATCGTTATAAAAAGAAAATAAAAATAGGAATAGCGATTTGTGTGGAGAAATGATAAATGAGGAAATATGTAGTTCGTTTTATGGTATTTTATATATTAAGCATTGGGTGTTTACTGGGAATTATTATATATTCGTATCAAAATAAGATTGATCGTCATAATGAACAAGTGGAGAGAGAATACCCTGGAGTATGGAAGTTATCGGATGAATATGATAATAGAAATTCTGGCTATATGGAATTCCTTCATCAGAAAAACTCTCTCAGTATTTTAAAAAAAGTATATAAAGAATTAAAAAAAGCAGAGTTATACAGAGAATATTCCAGACAGATTCTATCTTATCATGAATATTTTCGTGGGAATGAAAAACTTGCATCTGGATCATATAATGACAAAACGGAAGATGGATATCTTACAAATTTAACTGTACTTCAGATGCCAGAGAAAATGATAAGTGAAAAGAAGATAGAACAACATATTGAAAAAGGTCGTTGCTTTACTTTAAAAGAGTATCAAAGACCTTTGAATCAAGAGATTCCATTAATTGCAGGATATGATTATCAAAAAGTTTTTCATTTGAATCAGAAAATTAAGGCAGGATATTTGGGAACTGAAAATTGTACGTTTAAAATTGTTGGGTTTTTACATAAGAATACTAGGTTGTCATCGGAATTAAATCTTGATGAAACATTGATTATGCCAACAGTAAGTAAAATGAAAACAATGAAACAAGAGAATGAAAAAATATTAATGTCAGTAAAATGTTCAGGTTATTTTTGTTATAAGAATGAGAAAGAGTATCGTCAAATAAGTAATTTGCTAAAAAGAATACGCAGGGAGACAGGTTATCGTTATGTGATACCGCAGATGAAATGGAAATCAAATAATTTATTACCAATGACAACTGAAAAAGCATTGATATTCATGAGTTTAAATTTGCTACTAGAATTCATCGTTGTATATAAAGTACTGGCTGTGAATACAAGAAAAGTGAAAACATTGGTATATAAAACAGTAGCTCTATGTACAAGTGGGAGTATATTTGCAAATGTATTTTTGCGGTTCTTGTTTCCTAAACACATAAAAATAATTCAAATATATTCTTCTGATTTTGTGGCTTATATGATAATAGTATTTTTGTTATGTGCAGGAATGATTGGATTAAAGGAGAAAAGAACATGATGGAGAAAATTCTGCTTGGGAGTAGTTATCTAGCTCAAGCTATTGTTATGGCAACGATTGCATTTGCAGTCATAAGCACAATTTACTATTTACGATATAATAAAAAGATTATATGTCAGCCAGGATGGATCATAAAATACATATTTTTGGTTTACATAGCAACCGTTGGCATGGTCACGAGAGTATTAGACATCACATCATGGTCATATGGAGGATTTACAGCCTGGAATATTGTACCATTTGTGAATGAAAGCTGGAAATTGATGCTGTTAAATACATTAATGTTTCTGCCAATGGGACTTTTTGTTCCTATATTTATAAAGAAAATAAAATGGAACTATGGAAAAGCAATAATTGTAGGGACATTGATATCTTTGATGATCGAGTTTGTACAAGTTGTATTTGCAGGAAGAATTGGTGATATTGATGATATCATTTTTAATACATTAGGATTTCTGATCGGGTATATCCTAGAGAACCTGTTGCAAAAAATTCTTTTGAAAAAGCAATTAGGATTTGGAACAGAGGCATTGATACTGGTTATGATTAATGGATTTTTAAGTATCCCATTTTATGAGAAGACGGTGTCAATTGGAGATATGATTTTGGATAGTTTGAGTCTCAACAGTTGGTCAGGAAATAGTGGATATATATTGTCATATAACGGCATCCATTACACAATGATCCCATGTATAATACTAGCAGTCATCAGCTGGGCTATAGCACATAGATATCCAAAAGACTATGGTGCTAAAACAGCGAAAATAATCAGTATATTTATGATTGTTTGCTTCATTGGAAATTTTATTCAGATTTTAAGTCAAGATAGTATTATACCAATGCTTGCTGCATCCATTGTGTGTGCGGTAATAAGTCGAAAAACTATTAGATATTAGGGATTTGATATTCCATGAAAAATATGAGATACTATAGTATAAAACGTTAAGGAGAATAAGATATGAAAAAATTATCAATACTACTTGCAGGGGTATGCTTAACAGCTGCGTTATACGGCGCAGGTACAATCTATGGACAAAACAAAACCAACACCGCAAAACAAAGCGAAGACAAAGTCACAACAAATAAATACCAAGGTGTAACGATTAAAGACAAAGCCAAAGGAAAAGTAACAAAGCAACAAGTCAGGGAACTAAAAAAAGAACACTCCGGTAAAGATGAAGGAAACATCATTATCTGGGAAGCAGAAGAAGCTAAATAGAGGTGGAAGCAATGTTAATACCAGATTTAATTATACAGCTGATCGCAGTAGTTATTGGGGTAGCACTATATGCAACTATATTTAAAATATTAAAAAACATAATATATAAAATAATACATTAAAACATGACAGTATTATTTTTAGAAAAATGGTTATAATTTAGCTAATATATTTTGTTAATCAATAGTTATTGTCAACAAACTTCAAATATGTAAGAGAATATCTCGTATTCAAATAAAAATAGTTGCTGGTGTAGTAAGTTTGAAGAGATTTCTTAATCAATCAATTTTAAAGAGTTGGAGCTCCAAAATGATTAAAAAGTCTCTTGAGGCTTATTTTTTTACCTTAAAGACCAAAATTGTATTTTGTAAAAAACAATTTCAAAACATGTCCGTATTTTGTTTCGTCAGTACAGAGATTGTGTAAGGAACTTTAAAAAGATGACACGAAATCAAAAAAGATGCAGTAAGGGGGGCTGTAAAAAACCCTCTGAGCATTTCGTTTAGTGTAAGAATCTTTTTTTACTTCTTACACGAACCTTGAAAACGAAACAGCCTGCCCATAGTGATACCAGAACTGAATAGGCATTCAGCGTGTCTTTTCTGGTTAATACGTCCCGGAAACATCAGCACCCGGTACAGGAACGGATATGGGATGAGAACAGGAATTTAATAAACGAAGGAGGTTTGCAATAAAGCAGAGGTTTGATTATTTCCTTTATTGGATTTTGGTAGGATGTCCCTATGGTATCAGAAAAATGTGTATGTTTCTTGTGCCGAACAATTTTGGAATTGCAGGAAGTATGGGAATACTGGCACTGAATTGTATCGTTGGAGGTCTGATTGGTGGTATTATTGTTTTTGTGAGGATTATCGTTATATTTACGGAGATAATAAAAGTAATAGCAGGACACTTCTGGACACAATGTCCAAAGGTGTAAAAGAAAAAAGGGCAACAAAAAAGGCATTGTCAATCAATCATAAACAATAACTCTACTTGTCATCTGGAACACCGGCATGGTTCAGATCCATTTCTGTTACATCACAGAACGGGATTTCATGTTTTGCCCGTCTGCCAAGTTTCCTATAATAATTCTTGACTGTTCTGTCTATGACTTTGCGGATAAGGCAGTCAAACTGTAGCCTTATGGCACTCTCAAATGAAGAAGGTTTCATAATCTCACCTCCTGTGCAATGTAAAAGCGTAGAGATTCTTACCTCTTTCCGCTCTGACACTCACCACAGAGATGAGATTTGTTATCCTGTCTTTAAATGGATTTAAAAATATTTTCAAACAGCAAAAAAGCACAAGAACAACGGTATATGGTTCTTGTACTCCTTTGATTATTCCTATTGTGTAATGCGAAAACCACATTTACAAGCGCAGGGAATTATTGTATTAAAATAAATTTTTTTAACAGTAACGGATTTTTTAAATTAATGTGCTCGCATAGGTTTGTCATAAGGCGTGTTCTCCTATAACCGCCTCAACGCTCCTATGAAATACCGTTAAAAAAGCGATAGTCTCTCAACCATCGTTTTCATAAATTATGACACACAAATAAGAAACTGTGGATGGCGGTTTTTTTATTACTGCCACACAGCATTTTTCAATTTCATTTTTGAAAAAATATTCTGGCAGAAGAATTATTAACAAGTTATCTTTTCTTAATGATATTCTCAATGCTAATTACTTTCTGAACCCATTCTTTATAAAAATCAGGTTCATGGGAAACAAGTAACACTGTGCCTTTAAATTCTTTTAATGCAATTTTTAAAGATTGCTTTGCTTGAATATCTAAATGATTTGTCGGCTCGTCCATGATAATAAAATTACAAGGAGTAAGAATTAACAGGCATATCTTTACCTTTGCCTGTTCTCCACCGCTTAATGTGCCAATAGCCTGCATTGCGTGTTCGCCCATAATTCCACAACAGGCTAGATTTTTTCTCACTTCTTTTATCGTAAGTGACGGGTAACAATCAGACACTATCTGTATTGGCGTTTTTTCCTCATTCTCCCAATGTAAATCCTGTTCAAAATATCGCAGTTTCACTTGTTCTGAAAAAGAAAACGAACCATTTAAAGCACTTAATTGTCCGACTAATGTTTTCAATAAAGTTGATTTTCCAATGCCATTAAAACCTGTTATCACAACTTTTTGTCCGCCATTTACTGTAAAATTAATATCAGATAAAACAGGGTAGTGATAGCCAACCGATAAGTGCTTGACGTTTAAATGCTCCGTATTTGTCAAAGGCATTTCACGAAAATGAAAAAATGGTATAATTTCTTTTTGGTCAATGGCTTCCATTTTATCCATTCTATCCAGTTGCTTTTGTCTGCCCCTTGCCATTTTTGATTTTCTTCCTGCTATATTTTTACGGATAAATTCCTCCGTTTTCTTGATTTCCTTTTGCTGTGCGGAATATTGACGTATATAATCTTCACGTAAGGCAGTTTTCTTTCTTAAAAACTCCGAATAGGTACCATAATATTTTGTGATTTTATGATTGTCTATATCACAGATTCGATTTGATATTTTTTCTAAAAAAGCATAATCATGCGAAACAACCATAAAAGCATTATTTAAACCGCAGAGATATTCTGACAGCCAATCAACATGTTCTTTATCCAAAAAATTCGTTGGCTCATCAAGAAGCAACACGTCCGGTTTTTCAAGCAAAAGTTTTGCCAAAAATACCTTTGCTCTTTGACCGCCGCTCATTTGTGCAATGGGTCTGTCTAAACCGATTGCCAACAACCCCAAACCTGTTGCAACCTGCTCAATCTTTGTGTCAATCAGATAAAAGTCCTGCCGTTCTAATTCTTCTTGATACCTCGCAGCGGTATTTAAGTTTTGAAAATCACCCTCCTGCATGTTCTCATACAAGTAATTCATTTTTTCTTCCAAGTCATAAAGATTTAAAAATGCAGTTTTCAAAAAACTTTTCATATCAAGTTGCAAATTAATCTCAGCGTATTGGTCTAAATAACCGATACTTGTTTTGGATTGCCATGTAACACGTCCGTCATCGGGAAGCAACTGACCCGTACAGAGTTTAATCAGCGTACTTTTTCCTGTTCCATTCTGTCCAACGATTCCAACATGTTCCTCTTTGTTTAATGAAAAATCTGCATTTTTATATAAGACGTTTTCACTAAACGAATGTGATAAATTTGTAATTTCTAATAAACTCATATTTCATGTTCCTTTCTCTGTTTTTGAGCATAAAAAAACAGGAGACAAAATACATAAAGTGCAATAGTCTCCTGCTAAAATTATGAATATATAACAAAAGACTATAGACAAAACATTGCCTATAGCCTTAATCCCTTACGTTTTATAACATACGGAAAAGAGACAATAAAACCATCTACCCACAAAGGTACATTGCTTCATTGCCACATTTCCGATGAAATCTTACGCATTTCTTTATATGCTATACTCTGTACAATGTTTCATCGGATTTAATTGTACAGAGATAAGTTTCTTTTTAGGTTGATTCGTTATATAGTAATTATTCATAATCAGTCTCCTTTGCTTGAAAACAAAGAAATTTTATCATAATCAATTTAATGTGTCAAATAAAACTACAGGTATGTGACATTTTGCAAAATTGTCACATCTGCTTTAAAGTGGCTCAAAGCCTTGTGAAATCAGTGTTTTAAGAATTTTAATTACAGTTTCTAGTCGTATTTGTGCCCCCTGTTAGATACGAGGGCACTGAAAAAGTAGATTATACCGTCTATATTTGGTACAATGTATCTATCA
>OLQF01000550.1_pt1 | contig 26435 bp, 21 predicted proteins | sample 1643171 | NCBI WGS metagenome assembly OLQF01 (sample SAMEA3136702, study PRJEB25190) | human gut metagenome | reverse complement strand
GGGACTTCGGGCGTGGCGGGCGTCCGCAGCTGCGGCGGCTGCTCCAGCCGCTGGCGGATGGCCGCCTCCGTGTATTCCGGCCCCAGGGATTTCAAGCGCAAAAACTTGCCGCCCGTTTTATGGCGGACCGCCATATATTTGATCTCCGGGCCGTATTTGACGATGTATCCGCGCCGCTGAAGGCCAAACACAAAGGTCTGGAAGCTGACAGCGGCGGCAAGCACTTCGTCCACATCCGCTTTTACCATTCCGTGCATGGTGGGCTTTTTCTCCTTTTCGTCCAGCCATTCCCGGTACTGCTTCCCTTTGTTTTGCGGCTCAATGACGGAAAGGCCGTATTCGCGGCAGAGCGCGTCCGAAACCGTGCGGATTCCGTTGTAGTAGTTGTTGAAATCGTTGCGGAACATCCTGCCGTCCGCATACGAGCAGGCGTTGAATACGATGTGGTTATGCGGATGGGCTTTGTCCAGATGCGTGCCAATGACGGTTTCATACCGTCCGGCCAGAAATCGGCGGACAAATTCACAGCCGATCTCATGCGCCTGCTCCGGCGTCACCTCTCCGGGCCGGAAGGACTGGATGATGTGGTAGCCCTGCACCCTGTTTTGGTCCTTGCCCCAGCGCCGTTTGGTCGCGTACATTTCCGTGCAGGGCACGGCAAGGCCGCAGTTGAATGCGTCCGTGAACAGGACGCTTTCTGTTTTGGCGGCATCCAGTGCATAGCCTGCCGCTGCTTCCAGCGCGGTCTTTTTCCCGTTGAGCGCATAGCGCACACGGCGGTCAAGGCGGGTGCGGATCGGAAATATTTTTGTGTATGCCATTCACAGACTCTCCCTTACAAGCGAAAGCGCCTCGCTGCACAGCCGCTGCAGTTCCTCCACCTGCGTGGGGGAAACGCTTTTGACCGTGTTGGCAAGGCGCGTGATCTGGTTGATGTTGTTTGCGATCCCGGATATCTCACGGACGAGCCGGAGCTGTTTTTCCGTTGGCTGCGGCTTTATTTCCACACCCATGATGAGATTGCGGATGACTTTGCTTTTTCCCAGCCCACTCTCCTTACATATTTTTTCGAGATGTGAAAGCTCGTTTTTATCGAGAAAAAAATTAACATGAAATGTTCGGACGCGCAATGTGTATCACCTCATTGATTCAATGGTTCGAAGGGTTTTAGGGAGCTTGCTCCCTAACAAGCGGGCATTTGTAGATACAAATGCCGTGCTTGCAAGGACAGCGCACGCGCTGTCCTTTACCTGTCGAAAGGAAAATGACGCCATCCTTCTTTGCATTTAGTTATCTGCATTCCAACTTCCAACACGATTTATCTTGTTACTTCTGTTTGACTGTGATATATTTAAGCTACCAGCTATCTTTAATATATATATATATTTGTTGGGAGTGTGACTTAATGTCTGAAGGAAAACGTATCCGGAGAACGCCGGAACAGATCGTTGCTGATTTGGATGTTCAAATTAAAAAACTGAAAGATTCCATCCTGGAATTGGAAAACAAAAAAGCAGCGGCTGTCACTGAATTCGATAACAAAATCGCCGCTGTTAAAGAAAAAATCGCCAAATTGGAAGCTAAAAAGAAAGATGTACTTATGCCGAAAAAACGCAAACCGCGTAAAAGCAAAGCCGATCAGATCAAACTCCTTGTCAGACAGGCACAGAAATCCGGAATGAAGCTGGACGAGATCGCGGATAAGCTTGGCATGGCTCTGCCTGAATGATCGTCTTTACCGCAGCCAAGAGGCTGCGGTTTTTCATTGTTCATTGTCATTCTCAAAATTAATCCGCTGCATAATTTGTATTGCCGATAAAATACGCCTTTATCTTTCCATAATCCCCGAACTGCACCTCCGCTCCTGTGAGATAACAGACAGCTTCCTCCCACATGTGCAGCGGATATCTTTCTCTCTCCCGCATATGGCGCATAATGTCCAGTGCCTGGCGCTTCGTTTCCGGCACAAGGCGCAAATCCGAAATATTCACGCCAAGCTCCCAGGCAATATCGTCCAGCAGCCGGGCAGGCTGTGCATCGCGGCTCTCTGCATATCCCCATAGCGTAAGCTGGTTCCCGTCTGCTTTTCCCGCCGCCTTGTCGTTCAGCCACCATTCAAACCACTGCTCCGGCGTGCTGGCAAATTCCAGAACCGGCAGGCCAAGCGCGCGCCTGTCCTCCAGCATGTGGCCAAACGTGCGCAGATACTGCGCCTTGAATTTTGGCCAGCGGCGGAACTCCTGCTCACGCCCCACGCGCCGCGCCATGGGGCAGCCGATGCAACCAAGCCGCGTAAATCCCTCATCGTACAGGCTGCATTGCTTCAGCCCCACATCTTTGGAATCGGACCAGATATCCGAATCCGTCCAGTACGCCAGCGGGTTGATCCTCCTCTGGTTGTCCTGATAGCAGGTCTCGAATATCCTTCGCTTTTCACTGTTGTCAAATGGCATGATGATGTTGTCACCGCGCTTTTTGTCCGATGCGATCTCCAGCTCGTCGCGCTTTTTTCTCCGCCCCACACTCTCATACTTGCGCACGCCCAGCGATAAGATTGCCCGGCCCTGCTGCGGCACCGGACGTTCTTTCAGATGCTCGCAGCAGTATCGCACCTTGCGCAGCGGCGGGATCTTCTTTCTGCGCATCAATTGCCACATACTGTACTGGTACATCACGTCATAGGTCAGATACCCCAGATCGCGGTATGCCTGGAAATTTGCACGCTGGAAATAGACAAGCTCCGGCGGGTCGATGCCTGTAACGCTATGCATATAAAAATGCCGCACTCCGGCCCGGCGCATCAGGTGCCCCTGCACGCGGCTGTCCTTTCCCTCACTGGTACAAACACAATAGCCCCGCGTATCGTAGTGCAGTGCCAGCCCCTCGTAATATCGGAACAGGCGCACAGCTTCTTCATCCGGCGCATTTTTTGTAAAGCTCATTTGATGTTCCATCGAAAAAGGCCGAAGCGAATTACCGCTCCGGCCCGCCACCTCCTTTTTCCCTGTTCGTTTTTCGCCGCTCCCGCATCGACACATACTCCACAAAATACAGGTCCAGCGGCATATATTTAAAGCTTCTGTTGTATGCAAGGTGCTCATTTTCGATCCCGTCCCGGACCGCATGGTCAAGCAAATGCTGTATATCCTCCACCGGGATCGTGCGTACCGTGCAAAATCCGGGCAGTCTCCAATCATCCGGCATTGCCGCCTGCAGCATGTCACTGCTGCGCTCGCCCGCTGCCCAAAGCAGTACGGAACCCGCCGGGCAGCCTTTCAGCGGGGCCTGCAGCCTGACCGCGGCGGGAATGTCCGCCAAGAAGCGCCCGCTGGGGTCCTGCTGCCGCGCCATAAGATACTCTTTTACGATTTGTCCAACCTGTTCCTGCGGCTGGATGTATATAAGGCTTTCCTGATAACCCATTGTGTCACGTCATCTCCTACAAATAGATTCATCCCATCGGATGTTCTTTTCGGAACGCCTCAGTCTGGCGCTTGAGATAGATGCGCCGCGTCTCGCGACGCACAGCCCTGCGCAGCGCGTCGATGTGCGAATATTCTGTTTTCAGCCACAGGCGGTAAAGGAAATCCAGCGGCCTGCGCTGCGGCGCCAAAACAGAAAGCTGCTGGTGGGTAAGCGGCGTTTCCCGTAAAACGGAAAGTAGGTCCTGCTTGATGACATATTCATATGCCCTGTTCATCACCTTTGCGGGCACGCTGCCCTCCAAAAGGTCCCGCAGGCAAAACATCTCATGCTCCGCCTGCGCGACCACTTTCATCTGCTGTTTTGTCATGTTCTGTATCCTCCGTTTTTTCTATCGGGCTTCGCCTGCAATTCTTTCCCGGTTTCTTTTTCGCTGCCGCCCGGCTTCATCTGCCGCCGCATCCTGCATATGGTCGATCAGGACATTGGAAAGGCCCGTGTCCTTTTTCAGATACTCCTGATACAGGTATTCCAGCGGCATGCGCATGGCCAAAAGCGCCTTTGTGTCCTTTGGGCCAAGGAACGCTTCTTCCACCAGCAGCGCCATATCTGTTTTCACCGCAATTTCGCCCGCCTTTTCGATCACATCCTGTACGGGCAGACGCTCCAGCCCGGCCACAAAAGCCGCCAGCTCATCATTCATTTTTCCGATCAATCGTTCCGTATTGTTCATAAAGCTCCCTCCGTTATCTCTCATAGTCCTTCGCCGCCCGCTGCGGCGGCTCAATATCCAGCGTATCCTCCATCAAATCCGGGATGCTGTTCTTCCCGTCGATGTTCAGCAGTGCGTTCACCGCCGAGAGCCGCGCTTCCTTTTCAGCCAGCTCCTGCTCCTGTACAAACGGCTTCTCCAGCTCCTGCCGGGTATTTTCCTGCTGCTTTTCGATCTCCGATATCTCCTGCGTCAGCTTTTTCAAATGGGCTTCCATCCCGTTCAGCGCATTGTTGATACGGGCAAGGTTGCCCTGTACATCCGTGCCCAGCTCCGCGAAATACACCGCCGCGCCGCGCAGGCCCACGACAAACGCCTGTTCCATCGCACGGTATTCAAGCCGCATTGCAAACCCGCGGTATGAGCCTATTTCCATCGCTTCGCCGCGCTGCACCACCGTCTGGCACAAAGCCAACAGCTCAGCGCCCGCCGCGGCCTTGTTCGTGTACTCCCGGCCCATGACCGTCATGAAAAACTGTTCCCTGTCCTCCGGTGTGTTCGCGTCGCGCCGGGGGATGTCCCTTTCAATGGCCCCGATCTTCTGCCGCCGCTCCAAAAGCTGCTGCGGATATTGCAGCAGCAGCATATCCTCCAGCCTGTACCGCTGGGACACATGGCTTGATTTCAAAAGCCGCAGCTTTGTCACGTCCGTTTCAAGCTGTACCTTCTCCAAAATATGCGGATTGCCTGTGGACAGCGCCTTGATCTCACCATAGGACAGCACCGCTTCATCCAGGTCCTCGCAGGAACGGGACGGCGCTTTTCCGCTCATCACCTGGGATATGAACCGCTGCTTTGTCTCAATGAGCTGGTCGGGTAAGAGATGGTCATTGCTGCCCATCCCTCCCCTAAGAACCGTGCGTGAGAGTTTCCCCTCACACGGCTCAAGCCTTTCAAAAGGCTCTCTTATCGAGAACCCGGCTCAAAAGCAGTAATCAGGCTGTGAATTTCTTCGTGGCATTCCTTGTGTACCATGATTTTCCGGCTGTTCTTTCCGGCTGGGGTATGCACTTTGAAGCCGGTTTCTGAGGTGATGATATCTCCGCAGACAGGACAGCGGCGGCCTTGCCGCCGCCAGATCGTCAGCAGCTTTTCGCCCTCTCGTTCCTCGAAATAGTCCGTCCAATATTCATCAAACGGATTTGCTTCCGCCACGATTTTCTTAAATCGGATGATTTTCGTATCGGTTGTATATTCGAGTTTGCAATAGAGCGGGTTGCCCTCCGTGCCCTGATTTTCACAGGGAACAGAGAATGTCCACTGGCGAGAGTCGATATCGTGCCAGTATTTCCTGGCAATCCATTTGCGGCTCTTTTTCTTGTGCCTGCGCTTGGCCCATTGCCACAAGCATTTGTATATCTCATAGTCAACCGTGCTGAACACCTTGGAAGAAACAACATATCTCTGATTGTTTACCCACCCCCGGATAACCGGGTTGAGCCTGCGAATCAGGATTTCCTGCTTTATGGATTTGCTGCTCTTAATGATGTCCCGCACTTTGCCCAGGAAGGATTTCACCGCAGATTTGCAGGGCCTGATGAGCAGTTTTCCGTTGTATTTGCGGATGTTTTTGCCCAGAAAGTCAAAGCCCTCGCCAATGTGGGTAATAACCGTCTTTTCTTCCGATAGCTGCAATCCTCTTTCTGTCAGGAACTCTCTGACGATGGGAAGCACCTTTTCACGCAGAAATTCCGGCGATTCTCCTGTGATAATAAAATCATCTGCATATCGCACGAAATTCATCTTGTTGCAGCGTGTTTTCCCATTGACCTTTTTACGGGTCGGGAGCCTGTCATGGAGCAAGCGTTCCAGACCATCCAGAGTCATATTCATCAGCGTCGGAGAAATCGTACCGCCTTGCGGTGTACCCTCGTCTGTTGGGAATAATTTCTGTGTTTCCACATATCCGCATTTCAGCCACTTTTCAAGAATCTGCGTGTCCATTGGAATGTTTTCCAACAGCCATTGGTGACTGATGTGGTCGAAGCAGCCCTTGATGTCGCCCTCCAGTATCCATTCCGGGGATTTCCCTTTGTTCAGGTCAGTGAAGCACTGCTCGATTGCATCATGGGTGCTTCTGCCGATTCTGAATCCGTAGGAGTTGGGGTCGGCATAAGTTTCCGCTATCGGTTCCAGTGAAAATTTGTAGAGCGTCTGCATGGCTCTGTCGGTCATGGTCGGGATGCTCAGTGGACGCATTTTTCCGTTTTTCTTGGGGATATAGTGCCGTCTGAGCGGTTGGGGGCGATACCCCCGCCGGTTGAGTTTTGAGATTGCGTTGAATTTTGCCTGTGGCGTCAGCCATAGTTCATGGTCTACGCCGGATGTTCTTTTGCCTGAGTTGCTTGTTACTCGCTTTACCGCCAAGGCTTTGGCATAGAACGAGTGTGTCAGCAGCCATTGCAGCGATTTTACTTTGCTGTAATGACCTTCCTTTTGAGCCTTTACGATACGCATTTGCAGCTTTTTGACATACGCACGTGCTTTTTGCCAGTCTATTTCTTCCCAGCACGTTGCAATGTCGGGAGATGCACACGGTTTCCCGTTCATTTGCATTTTCTCCTTTCAAAAGTTCTATAAATTCTCTCGTAAAGAAAGACCAGATGGAAGTCTGCCCGCTTTCGCGTGAGGTGATGTTGCAACCTCTATCCGTCCCCATTACAGGGTCGGCGTTCGCTTTTTCCATCGTTCCTTACCCGCATTTTCCATGGGCTTTCCTTGCGGTCTGCTTTCCGGCTTTTGCCGGAGAAAATACGGGCTTACCACGTTTCACATAATTAACAGTACGGGTTAGGTTTCGCCTCTCCGCCGGCAGTCTTGTTGTCCATGTGCCCCCATCATGGAAAGGGGCATCCGACTGCGTCACCTTTTGGTTCAGGCTTATCAGCAACTTTAGCCTGTTCGCACTTTAACGACGTTTATTAGCGATTCACATTACATTAACCATACCGCACAGCCAGGCTCCCCAGCCGCATTGTTGCTCGCAGCTTATCGCATCCACCTCACGGTTTCCGCTTGACCCCTTTCGGGGAGGGCTACTTTTTCACATCATGCTTCCTCACAGCCGTTACCAGCTGCTTTGGTGATGTCAGGCTACTGCTAATGGAATAGCAGGTTCGGTCAATAGCCGAACAATTAAATTATGCGACTTCGTGTCGCACCCACGAATAAGCGTCAAACGTCCCTTCCGTCACATAGCGGTGGATGAACACCTTTTTGTTGGTATTTCCCTGCCGGATGGCCCTGCCCTCACGCTGCTCTATGTCGCTTGGCCGCCACGGCACATCCAGATGATGCTCCGCTGCAAGCAGCGTCTGCACGTTCGTGCCCGCTCCCATTTTCTGCGTGCTGCCCAGCAGGATACGCACCTTACCCGAGCGCACCCTTGCGAACAGCTCCGCCTTTTTCTTTTCGTTGTCCGCGTCATGGATGAACGCGATCTCGCCGGGCGGCACGCCGTGTCCGATCAGCTTGTCCCGCACATCGGCATACACGCTGAACGCTGCCGCCTGTACCGCCGCCACACCGTCCGTCATGCATTTGATCTTCTTCTCAGCCTTTGGCGTGGACAGGTCGCAGAATACAAGCTGTGTCCCTTTGGCGGATGCAAATTCCTGCCAGAGCCGGAACACCTCCTCCACAGAGGCATTGACCTTGCTGCCCGCCTCATCCGGCAGAAGCGGATCGATGAGCCGCTGGTCCAGTGCCAGCTTGCGGCCATCGTTTGTGATCGTCAGCATGTTGTCCTCGCTGGGGTCTACGTTTCCGTTCCGCACCGCCTCGGCGCGCTCGCCCAGTTCAGCCACCATTTCCCGCTGGATGTCCGTGGGCTTCACCACAACATTTTTCCGCTCCACCTCCGGCACAGGCAAATTCAGCATATCCGCTGTCTGGATATCCGCCGCCTCGCGCCACAGTGCCATCAGCTCCGGCAGATTGTAGAACCGTGAAAACCGCGTGCGCATCCGGTATCCCGTCCCCTCCGGCTTCAGCTCCACCGCCGTGGTCACTTCCCCGAACGTGGACGCCCATTCGTCGAACAGCGTCAGGCCCCGGTCCTGCAGCATACCGTATTGCAGATACCGCATCATCGTATACAATTCCGCCATGCTGTTGGAGATCGGCGTGCCTGTGGCAAACACCACGCCGCGCCCGCCCGTCAACTCGTCAAGATATTGGCATTTGGCAAACAGGTCGCTGGATTTCTTCGCTTCCGTCTGCGCGACACCCGCCACATTTCTCAGCTTTGTGTACAAAAAAAGATTCTTAAAGCTGTGCGCCTCGTCAATGAAAAGGCGGTCAATGCCCAATTCTTCAAAGGTCACAACATCATCCTTGCGGCTGTCATCGTTGAGACGCTCCAGCCGTGTTTCCAGCCCCTTGCGCGTCCGTTCCATCTGCTTGACCGTAAAGCGCGGCGTATCCTTGTCCATAAGGCCAAGCTGCGTGGTGATCTCGTCGATCTGGCGCTGGAGCATGGCCGCCTGCCGCTCCGCCGACAGCGGGATCTTCTCAAGCTGTGAATGCCCGATGATCACCGCGTCGTAGTCTCCCGTGGCAATGCGCCCGCAGAATTTTTTCCGGTTCGCGGTTTCAAAATCCACTTTCGTGGCCACAAGGATATTCGCGCCGGGATACAGCTGGAGCCATTCCGCACCCCATTGCTCCGTCAGGTGGTTTGGCACAACGACCAGGCTTTTGCTGCATAGCCCCAGGCGTTTGGCCTCCATCGCCGCCGCTGCCATCGTGTAGGTCTTCCCGGCCCCGACAACGTGTGCAAGCAGCGTGTTGCCGCCGTAAAGGATGCGCGCCACGGCGTTGCGCTGGTGCTCCCGCAGCACGATCTCCGGCGACATGCCGTGAAAGGAAATATGGCTGCCGTCATACGCCCGCCCGCGCAGGCAATTGAATTTTTCGTTGTACAGCTTCACAAGGCGTTCACGGCGGGCCGGGTCCTTAAAGAGCCAGTCGCGGAACGCCTGCCTGATGGCGTCCTGCTTCTGCTGCGCCAGTATCGTTTCGTTTTTGTTCAGAACCCGTATTTCCCGGCAGGACACGGCGTCGTATTTTGTGTCGTACACCTTTACCGTGCGCATATTCAGCGACGCTTCCAGAATGTGAAATCCGTTGATGCGCTCTGTACCATATGTCTCGTTTGCTTTCACATTGGCCGCCGCGCCCTTTGCCTTGTTTGTGATGTTCCACTGGCCTGTGTATGAGACATATATCACTTCCATCACCGCTGCGGCATTCCAGGACGGCTCCAGCAGCTCCACCATGAAATCCTTCACAACATCCACCGGTATCCATGTAGCGCCCAGATGCACCTCGATGTCCCCGGCTTCAACGGGCGCGGGCTGCACCTGCTCCAGAGCGGATACATTGACAGCATACGCCGCATCCGCTTCCGCCGCTTTTTGTGCCGTGTGCAGCTTTTCCCGCACATTCCCGGACAGGTATTCGTCCGCCGTCACCCAGCCGCTTTCCGGGATACCCTCCCGCACGCGCGACGGGTCTCGAAAAATAGCGCCCTGCAATGCACGGATGATCCCGTCCTGGTCCTCCGTGCGCAGGAGCTGCGCCATATATGGAAGGTCCACGCACGCGCGTTCGGAAATGGAAACAGCCAGCGCTTCGCTGGCTGTCCCCACCTCGGTCGCGGGCCTGCGCGCCTGGATGGTGCGCTTTGTGAACATGTCCGATTTGCACTTGAAGTTTCCTTCGTCATCGAACACCTCCAGCGCGCACAGAAGGAAATATCCGCTGTCGTCCCGGAATACGCCCGCGTTCCCACGGCTGTTGATGCGGCCATACCGCCGCACAAAATTGTCGTACAGCCGGTTCAGCCTGTCCTGCTCCAGCTGTACCGCCGCGTCTCCGCACCCGTCAAGCTGTACCTGCATGAGCCTGCGCGTCTGGCCGCGCAGCGCGATCAGCTCCCGCACGCGGCGCGTATTCGCCCCGTCCAGCTCCACCGCGCGCATGACGGAGTTTTCCCGGAAGTACAGCCTGCCGTCCACCTCCGTGAAGCTGTAATTGCGCACATCCGGGTCCGCGGGCAGCGCCTCGATCTCCTGTTCCGCCTGTTCCAGCGGTAGCGCCGCCGGGAGCCGTGCGTCCAGCCCTTCCAGCGCGGCGTGCAGCGCCGCGCCCAGGTCCTGTCCCGGACGCGGGCGGCAAACGGAGCGGGGGCCGAACGGGCCGCTTTCCATCACCATATCGCCCAGCACCATTTCCGGATGCTCCACAAAATACTGGTTGATGGGCACGCCGTCCCCGGTCTTTCCCACATGCAGCCACGGTTCATCCCTGTCCGCCATGCGTTCGCGCTTTTGCAGGAACAGGATATCCGACGTCACCTCTGTGCCCGCGCTCTGGCGGAACGTGTCGCTGGGCAGGCGTACCGCGCCGATCAATTCGCACCGCTGGGCGATGTACCGCCGCACATTGCCTGACGCCTTGTCCAGCGTGCCGCTTGAGGTGATGAACGCGATGATACCGCCCGTGCGCACCTTGTCGATGGTCTTGCCGAAAAAGTAATCATGGATGAGCCAATGCTCCCGGTCGTACCGCGTGTCATGTACGCCGAAGCTGCCGAACGGAACATTGCCCACGGCGCAGTCAAAGAAGCTGTCCGGCAGTGCCGTTTTCTCGTAGCCGCAGGCATAGATGTGCGCCGACTGGTAGAGCTGCCCTGCAATGCGCGCGGAAATATGGTCCAGCTCCACGCCGTAAAGCCCGGTGGGGTTTGTATCAAACTGCTCCGGGCGGCAGCCGAAAAACGCGCCCACACCCATGGACGGCTCCAGAATGTTTCCGCCCGTCACGCCCCAGCGTTCCAGCGCGCTGTACATAGCCCGTATCACCGTGGGCGGCGTGTAGAATGCCGTCAGTGTGGATGCGCGCGCCGCCATGTATTCCGATTCATCCAACAGGGATTTTAATTGTGCGTACTCCTGCGCCCATTCGGTTTTTTCTCCGTCAAAGGCGTCCGCAAGGCCGCCCCATCCCACATACCGCGCCAATATGCCCTGTTCCTCCGCCGTGGCCATACGGCCCTCGTCCTCGATACGGCGCAGGGTCCCGATGGCCGCGGCATTCAGCGCAAACCGCGCCTTGGGGCCGACCGGAGATGCATTCTCCGTGGGATAGCGGTAATCCAGCTTTGGCACAGGCGGGGTATCCTTCTGTACCTGTGCCGCCTGCGGCAGCTCCGCCATCCGCTGGCCGTCCTCCTGAAATGCGTCATAGGCGCTGGACACGTCCATCGTCGTATACCGCGGCTGGCCCAGCTCCGGCTCCATGTCCTTGAGAATGACCGTCCGCGACTTGAAATTGACTTCCGTGATGCTGTGCTCCCGGCCCTCGATCTCGATGATGCCGCCCCGCGGCAGCGCCTCTGCCGCACGGCACAGCCTGACCGGCTCCGGCTGGCCCGCGCCCGGCTCAAACAGCGCCGTATCCACGCCCGCGCACAGCAGCTTTTTCAAATATGCGGGCCATTGTTCTTTAAGGAAGCCCGTAACATCCACTTCGCCCAGCGGCGGCACATCGGCATGCAGCACCTTTGTGTGCAGCGCTCCCGATACAACGCGCGCGTCCTCGTCGTAAAACAAAAAATACGCATCGTTTCCGCAGCCCAGCGCGTAACGGTTGTATTGATCCTTCAGGTCCAGATAACGGTCCCCGCTGAAAGGCAGCGAAAGGTCCCGCGGGGCTTCTGTGTACACAGCCTGCCCGCTCGCCGGACCGGGCGGCAAAAGCTGCGCGTTGCGCGTGTCCGCCCGGAGCAGCGCTGCAAAGGCTTCCATGCTTTCCTTCCGCATGAGCAGCGGAAAATCCGCGTCCTCCAGGCGGACGCCGTCCCCGCTGATCTCCACGATGCGGAACGCCTTGCCGTCCTCCAGGTATACGGTGTCGTCCACAGCACAGGGACGCTGCGGGGCGGGCGGCTCGCGGGCAGCATCCCGCCGCACGGCTTTCAACTTTTGCGCCTGTTTTTCCCGCTTCCATTCTGGATATTGCTGTTCTTCCTCGTCCGTCAGGTACAGGCCGTCTTTCACAAGCCGTCCGATGCGCCGGGCCGCCTCCGGCCATTTCAAAAGCTGGTACGGTGCGTCCATACCCGTGCCGCGTATCACGGAAATGCCCGGCCTGCCGTACATGTTGTAGTCCACACTGCCGTGTGTGCCGTCCGGAAATGTCCATGTCATCCCGCCGACGCCGTATTCGTGCTTCAAAAAATCCGCGGTCTCCTTTTCCGTGTGCTTTCCCTCATACCATTCGGCAATGCGGAATTTCCCCTTCGAAAAACCGGAGCCATGGCAGAGCACCGCGTTGATCTCAGCTTCGCTGAACCCGGCCCGCGCCGTTTTCGGGGCCTCCGTTCCATCCGCTTGCTCCTCCCTCGCGTCCTCCACGATGGGAAATGCGGCGGGCGGGGCCTCGCGCCGGTATGTTCCCTGTTCAATGAGCTGCGCCGCGCGCTCCGCCACTTCCAACAGCGTGAGCGTTGTTTTCGCCCGCGCGGACAGATAACCGCCGCGCCAGAATTCCACTGTGCCGTTGCCCCGGTTGCAGTATCCGTAACGGTGGTTTCCGATGAACAGCTCCGTATATATATGTCCCATGGCGTCCGCCAGAAAGGCTTTGCGCTCCTGCATATCCATGGTGGTGCTGAAAAGGGATTCGATATCCTCTTTTTTGTATCCTTTTTTGTATTCCCTGTCACAGCGCAAAATATCGTCTATTTCGTCCGGAGACAAAGAAACAGGACGCTCCGTGCCGGAACGCCCTGTTTCCTGTATCTCTTCTTCTGCCGGGAACAGGCTCAGCTGCCGTAAATCAGCTCCATCGCCGTTTCCTCCGCCTGCTGGCGCAGGCTGTTCATCGTCCCGGCCCAGCCAAGCGGGTCCGTCTGTTTGTCCGGCAGCCTTGTGCGCTGTACCAGACGCTCCATCGTCTGCTCCACCTGCCCGCGCACCTGACGGTCGATCTGCGCCAGATGGCTGTTCAGCGCGCCCTCCAGCAGCAGGATGTTCAGCTGGTCGGGGTCGCTTTTCTCCAGGTATCGGAGGCGCAGCAGGCCGTATTTGCCCGGTGCTGCCTCCGGTTCCTCCAGCATCAGGTCCGGGTAGCGCACTCCGTTCCGTGTTGTATATGTCATTGTCCTGTACCTCCTTTGCGGCTTCAGCCGCATGTGAAAATTCCTCTCTGCCTTCATTCTGCACGCCGCGGGCCGGAAATGCAAGCCTGTCGTTTTCCCTGGCCGCGCGTTCAACATCCCGCAGCACCGACGCGGCCAGACGGCTGGCATAAGTGCCCGCGAGTGCGGCCAGTCCGGAGCTGTTGAAGCGCGTGATGCTTTCCAGCGCGTCCGACGTGACCGCACCCGTTCCAATGCCAACACGGACGCCCGCCATGTATGCCGCGCTGTCCGCCACGAGCTGGTGGAACAGCCGGGCCAGCGCGGCGTCGTCCTGCCCGGACCACCGGCCTTCTGCGTCCGCCGCACGCAGCATCGCCGTCAGCTGCATCGGATACAGCTCCCGCGGCGCGTTCATCACAAGCGCGTAAACGCGGTCCGCCACCACGGGTTCCCGGGAAATTCCATATTCCTGTCCCAGCCTGTCCGTCACACGCTCCAGCGCTTCAAACGGAAGGCTCCATTGCCGGAACTCCGGCGCGCCCGGCAGCGGCTGCGTTTCCCTGACGTCAAACACGTATTTGAGACGCCCGAAATGGCTGTGCGGGTCCGGCAGCGCGATGGCCTGCGCGTCCGGACGCAGGCTCCGCTTCATCCGCGTATACCACACCTCCTTCGCCGCGCACGCCGTCGCCTCCGGCTCCTGCGCGTAGATCAACACCTGCTCCGGAAAGCTGTATTTGTACAGACGCGCCGCGGCGTCCAGGAACGCCCGCCACGCCTGCCCGCTGCTCGTAATGTTGTACAGCGTTGTCCGGGACAGCTCCCGGACGGTCTGCCTGTTCACCGGCATCGCCGCTCATCTCCTGTTTTCGTTTTTACCGGGCTTCGCCCCGTTCTTTTTGGAATCTCTGCTTCGGGGTCAGAATGCGCCCCTGTTCGTCATAGCTGCACGGGTCTGCGGCCTGTGTCTGCCAGCCGAATATCGAGCCTGCCAACATCGCCTCGGCCTGGGCGCGGCTCACACCCAGCTTTTCGTTTGTCTCCAAAACGAACGCGCGGTTCTCCTCCCGTCCCATGTCTGGAATATCGGTTTTGAAAAAGCCGGTTTCTCCCTTTTTAACAAGGATGATCCCGCCCGTGCTGGGCAGGAGGTTGTAGCACTGCTCCGGCAGGGACGAGCGCAGCGGAATGACCGTGCCGCCGTTTTGCCGGAGCTGCTCCGCAAGCTGGCAGATGTGCCGGATGCCGTCCATGCCCCGGCCCAGCTCCAGATGGCAGTCGTCAATATATCTGCAGGTATGCTCGATCCGTTCCCCGTCGCTCCATGTGATCCGGACCTTATCGCCGTCCGGGATTCGGAACAGCTCTTTGTAGTCCGGCGTGATGAAACGGATACCGCGCCCGGCGTTCTCCATGTGGCGGCCCAGATGCTCCGTCACATACGCGAACAAATAGAAATTGTAGTCGCCCGGATCGGTATGGCAGCGTAGCAGATAGCTGTACTGCTGTGTGTTGATCCGAAATCCGTATTCCCTGCAATAGTTCCCGTCAAAGCCTGCGTCTGCGTGGTCGTGGCAGATGCGCGCCATTTCACTTCTGCCGGAAAACAGGCCGCCGGGCTGCCGCAGGGTATTGACCACCCGGTCGAACTCCTGTCTGAACGCATCTGTTTTGTACCGGCCATGTCCGTCCTCCCAGGTGGTGAAAAATTCCCGGCCATCCTTACCAAAGTCTCCGCGCAGATATCCGACGCCGCCTGTCTGGCCCTCAAGCTGCGTGCTCTGCCTGTATGCGTACAGCCGTTCCCCCGGCTGCATCGTTTGGATTTCCAGCTCCATCATCGCTCCCCGCCTTTTTCCTTTCCGCGTGTCTGCGCTGCCCGTGGGCGGCGCAGGGTTTCGCTTGTTTCCTTTTCCCTGCGTGCCGTCAAAAATTCTTCCAGCCGCTGTTTTTCAGCGGCCTTTTCACGCTGGTAGTCCTGCCGCAGCGCGGCGGCCTTTTCCTTTGCCCAGCCGGGCAGACGGTCCGGCTTGACAGCCCCCATTACGTCCGTGCGGCGGATATATGTATGCTCCCCGGTATATATGTTGATGCAGAACACCTTTGTGCCGTGGCTGCCGGCACGCGCGCCGTTGCCGCCCACTGCAAAATACAGCTGGTGGGCCGCGTTCCAGTATTCCGGGCGCAGAACGCCGGGGCGCATTACAAGCACCTTGCCCTCGTAATCACCCGCGCGGCTGTCCCGGATGCAGTCAGCCTCCGTCAGGAGCTGCGGCGCATGGTGTTCCTGGCGCTGCGCGCGGACCTGTTCGATCTGCTTTTGCAGGCGCTGGATGAACATCTCCCAGGCTTCTGTATATTCCGTTGTGCCTTCTATTCCGCTGAACCGGGCAAGGCCCAACTCGTAGCTCACTTCCATGTACCCCACATAGAACGGAAGCGGCGCATCCTGCTGCACCGCAAGGAATATTTCCCTGTCGCCAAGATGCACGCTGTGCGTCACCTTGTGCCCGTCCACGATGTATTCTTCCTGTTCCATTTTCCTTTACCTCTCGAAAAAGGAAAAGCGGCCGGGATCACCCAGCCGCTCGTCCTTTGGTTTTATTTTCGGGTCGCAGGGCAGCGAGTACAGCCGCCCGTCCCTTTCTTCAAATTTTTCCGGAAAGTGCAGACGCCGCGAATACCGCTGCGCCTGCTCCCGCGTCAGCCCCACAAACCGGCCCCTTCGGCTGCCGCACACGATGAACCGCCCCTGTACAAGGCCGATGCTGCCCAGCGTCCGGTTGTACGGCTTTTCTGCATCCCCTCCGTACACGGCGGCGATCACCGTATTGTCAAAGGGAAACGCTGCGGTATACTGTTCCGACTCTAAAATAGCCGTAAGGGCCGTGGGGGTATTCTCTATGTCTGCCTCATAGGGCGAATACCCCGGCTCTACGATCAAAACTTTCAAATTCGCTTCACCTCATCGTTCATTAACTTTTGTTTTTACTCTGGGAGTTTCAATGCTTCGTGATATGTGTGTCATGCTTGCCTATGGGACTTAAAACACAATGGCAATGGCTTGAAATATATACTTGGACACACCCATATTGGGCACAAATTGTCCGCCCTCCTTTATTCCATAAAATTAGAGCACCTGAAATCGGGTGCTCTGCAAGTGATATTCTGTTTTTCAGATATAGGGTTCATCATCGTCTGCATCTTCATCATTCTCAAAGTATTGCAGTAAATCCAACGCCAGTTCGTTGACACGAATGGGGATGTCAAAGCCCTTCATTTGCTGTTTTTCACCATTTGAGTAACTGACTGAAACCGACCATGAGGGTTGTCCTTCATCCTCAGAAACTTCTATATCAGCAAGATCTTCTTCCTCGCCCAATACATCGGGCATTTCTTGAGAAAAATCTTCTTCCCAGCAGAATATCTCGTACGCATTGACGATGCGGTTAAGCAGTTTTCTCATTTCTTTCGCCGTCAGTTCGATTGTATTGGAGGCTCCAGCTTGGGTGCATGAGATGAGCCTTGTTTTGCGGTCAAGAATAAACATGATCTGTGCATCAAAGGAATCGCCATACTCGTCCCACAATTCATCCTGGACAACAAATGTCATCTCGCTGATATGAAGCTGCTGTTTTCGTTCGTTTCTCTCAGCATAAGGGAAATGCTCCGCGTAAACCATTTGGGCGGCCTCTGCAATTTCAGGGCATTTGTCCTTTTGCAGTCCTTTGAGCCATGCTTTCTGTTCCGCAGACAAACGGTATGGGAGATTCATCAGCCGGGCCAAAGTCATTTCCCTGGAACGCTCCGCCGGTGACAACACCGCACATTTTTTACAGATATGTGCGCTATGGCCTTTGCCGGAAAAACTCTCATTCGACTTATATTCTTCGCAGACCTTGCAATAGTGCCCATGCTTCTTTGCCATTCGTTAAGATCACCCCTTTTCTCTTATTTCTGTTTTCATACCGCTTCTCAGATGAGATTGCTGGGGATAAAACAATTATCCGCATCAATCGGAATGGGTTCCTCGCACATACAGATGATTCCACCGTTTCCACGGTTCAAGGATGCCTTGTCAAGCACGCTGTATTTCTTCACTTCGCGCCGGTCTGGTGCAGCGCTCTTTTTGATTTCCAACGGGTGGATGAAATTGTTTTCCTCCACAAAAACATCAATTTCCTTTGCATTGGAGTCACGGAAATAGGTGAGATTCACCTTGGACTTTGCATAAGCGTAGTTCTTCACAAGCTCCATTACGACATAATTTTCGTAGTAATGGCCGCTTGCAGCACCGTTTCGCAGGGTATCCGGCGTCAACCACATGGAAAGATACGCACACAATCCGGTATCGCAGAAGTACAGCTTCGGAGTCTTACTGAGCCGTTTTAGCTCATTGTTGGAATACGGCGCAAGCAGATAAATGATATGAAGCCCCACCAGCACTTTCAGCCATTCCTTTGCCGTGCTCGGTGCAATATCTGCGGATTCCGCAAGTGTAGAGTAATTGACCTGTTCCGAAACAAGGGATGCGCAGCCCACCAGAAATTTTCGGAAACGTACTGCATCCGTAATGCCGCCTGCCTCAGTCACATCCCGCATCAGATAAGTGTCGATATATGAATTGAAATATTCCTGCCGAAGCTCATTGTCCACACCCTGCACCTGGGGCATACCGCCCTCCCAAATATGATTGAATACACGAATCACATCATTTTTGGGCACTTTACGCTGTCTTGCCTGTAAGGTGGCAAGTGAGAAGTCCAAATCCGTGTCAAACACAAGCCCGGCTTTTTCTCTTTCGGACAGGCTGTACAGTTCCAATATCCCGATCCTTCCTGCAAGCGTTTCACGCACTCGCTCCATCATTTTGTACTGCTGCGATCCTGTCAGCCAAATAAGACCTTTCTCGTCGCTCTCATCACAAATTACCTTGATCTGTTCAAAAAGCTCAGGTGCTTTTTGAACCTCATCAATCAGAATCGGCGGCTTGTAGGTCTGGAAGAACAGCACAGGGTCGCTTTGAGCCAGTTCTCTTGCCATTGCGTTATCCATCGTGACATAGGTTCTGTCACTGTCAGCTAAATGCTTCAGCATGGTTGTTTTTCCTACCTGTCTTGCACCGGTCACAAGGATAACTTTGAAAAAAGCATTGAGTTTCAGAAATTTCCGTTCCAGCTCTCGTGTAATATATGCCATAACGCATCTCCATTTCGCATTTTTATGATAATCTGTGTTCAATCGCATTTTATCATAATAGTTTTGCAAATTCAAGAGATGATATACATTATAGTCTTAACGCTCTTTCTCTCCACGCTGGCGCGCCCAGCTTGCCAGAAGTTTTACGATAACTTTCTTTTTCTGTTCGGGCGTATAGCTTTTCGGAAAGAATTGCTCGATCTCCTTTGCCGGAAGAGTTACTTTTCCTGTATCTCTGGTCTGCGCCTTTTCCTCCCGCATGATCGCAGCAATGTCCTGTTCGGACAGTCGGCCCTCCTGGCTGGCGCGTTTGAGACGCTGGGCCTGTGAAAGTGACGGTGTTACTTCCTCCGCCTGTAAAATGTCATAAAGCACGGCTTGTTCCTCCGTCCTTAAAAATGCAAGCTCATAGGCGGGATTGAATTTTATCTCGTTGCCGTCCACCATTTCAAGCAGTTGGGGAATGAGTTCATTTAAACGGATATATCGTTGAACCTGTTTTGTACTTTCACCTGCATCTTGTGCGATTTTTTCTACCGAATAAATAGATTTCAACTTCTGGCCAACTTGGCCAGAAGTTAAATCGGTCCGTTCCCCCTGCCGCTTCATAGCATCCAGTTTCATCTTATACGCCCTCGCCTTCTCGCTGGGCAGCACATTTTCACGCTGCACATTGCTGTCTACCATCAGAATAACGGCGGTATCATCATCCATGTCCCGGACAATGACGGGCATTTCCCGGATTCCCGCTTTCATACTGGCAAACTTGCGGCGGTGTCCCGCCACGATCTCATAGCCCCCCGCTGCGCGCGGGCGCACAAGGCCCGGTATCAATACGCCGTGCTGCGTGATGCTCTCCGCCAGCTTCTCCATTTCTTCATCATCCCGTACCTGAAACGGATGCCCCGGAAAATTGTGCAGCTCCGAGACCGGCAGCATCATAACACGCTCCTGCGTTTGTGCCTCCAGCGCCCGTTCATCGCTGGTGCTGAACAGGTCAGCGAGTGGGGGCAAACCCGCCCCGCCCAAGCTCTTTCTTGCGGCCAAGCGTCAGCACCTCCCCTGCAAGCTGTTCGTAGGCCAGCGTTGCCTTGCCCCTGGGGTCGTAGTCAAAAATGCTTTTTCCAAAGGATGGGCTTTCCGCCGCCCGGACGCACATGGGAATCTCTGTCTTAAAAATATGCACATTCGCTCCGTATGCGTCGCGCAGCATGGCGCTCACATCACGGGAAAGGTTCGTGCGGTTGTCTACCAAAGTCAAAACGATACCCTCTATTTTCAGACGCGGGTTTTGCCGCCGCTGCACCTTGTCGATGGTGCGTATGAGCTGAAGCAGGCCGCGCATGGAAAAGTATTGCGCCTGCACCGGGATCAGCACGCTGTCGGCTGCCGATAACGCATTGACAGGCATCATCCCCAACGACGGCGGGCAGTCGATCAACGCATAGTCATACTTTCCACGAACATCATCCAGAAAGGTTTTCAGAATGCGTTCCCGGCTCATCGCGTTCACGAGTTCCACTTCTACGCTGGACAGGTCGATGCTGGAGGGAACGAAATCAAGCCCTTCCGGATGGCTCTGTATGTATCCACCTGTTTTATATGGTAGATCATTGATGATACAGTGCATCGCTGCAGACAAGGTGTTTTGTAACTCGTCCGGATTCTCCACACCGAGATATTTTGTGGCGTCCGCCTGTGAATCCGCGTCGATCAGCAGCACGCGCTTACCCTGCCGGGCCAGCGCCACGCTGAGGGATACCGCTGTTGTTGTTTTTCCCACGCCGCCCTTTTGGTTTGAAATTGCAATGGTTTTCATTTCCGTTCCTCCCAGTCGTCTCTTTCGCTTCTTGCACCCACAACGATGCAGGCATATCCTATGAAGGCCATAAACAGGCCAGCCGCAACCAGCAGCCAATTCAAAACGTTCACCGCTCTGTCCTCCTTTCCCGTGCCAGCTCCTTTTGCAGAAGCTCATTATAGTCCTTCGCGCCATGCGGGATACAGCTTTCCACCCAATATCCCCGCGCAGCATATTCTTCTTCCAACCGGGCGGCATGTTCCCGTCCCGCTTTATCGTTGTCCGTACATATCCTCAGATGCGTCACGCCGGGATGCGATTTCAAAAAGGTCTCAATGGGCAGCATCGAAAGGCCGTCCAGAGAAAGATAGTGCTGCTCCCGCCAAGCTGCTCCGCGCCGGATGCGTAAAGACGCATCTGACATTGCGTCGATTGGGGACTCATACAGCGCAAGCGTACTTGCCCCTTCTTTTTCTGCCGGAATGCAAAATGGATGGCGTTTGTCGCTGCCCGTTACATTTCCGCGAAAAAATCCCTGTGTTCCCCGCAGCCCAGCATGGGCCGGATTTCCCGATTCGTCAAAGCCCACAAAAACACAGTTCGTGTATTCCCGTTCTGCTGTCCTGCGGTTTGTGCCATAGACGCGGCCTGTATGAAAGCAGAATGCAAGGACTTCATCACAGATGCCGCGCCCCGCCAGGTACTGATATGCTTTGAAATTATCGCCGCGCGGCGGTAGTGCAAACCCGCTGTTCTTTTCCTTGATTACAGGCGGAGAGGAAAGAAAAGGCGCATCCGCACAGACGATCTGCACCGCACGGACAAAATCATACCCCTCTACTTTTATGAGGTACTGCACCGCTGTTGTCCCTCCTACGCCCTTGCTGTGCCAATTCCATTTCCCATTGCTGCTCACCTTCAAGCTGTCATGATCGCAGTGCGCATGCTCTGTGCACCCTACACGTTTGAACCGTTCAGGCTGATGACGCAACAGGAAAGCCAGCGTGTTCACCGCCTTGGCCGCTCTGATTTGTTCTTCCGTTACATATGGCTTCACTCGTTCCATCTCCTTCTTTTAATTTCTGTGTATATACAAAAAGTGCAGTCCAAAACTTGAACTGCACTTGATTTTCCGTATTCTCTTTTCCGCCTGTATCTTTTTACGGGCTTGTTTTGGGGTGGGTTCGGGAGGGGAATATTTTAAAAACATTCTCATGAGACCATACACTTCCCCCATTTTTGAACTATTAAAATTTGTCAATCGAAAGTGGTAAATGCGTCTGTTATTTTGCTTTAAAATGCGTTATAATGGTTAAAATCAAACCATGCCTTTAGGTTGTTGGACGCTGCTATGGATTTGACAGACCAACGTGGAAAAAGCGCGGCACAATGCGCTTTTATACGCACTTTGAAAGGTCTATAAGGACGTATTTTAACCTTGTTTGCCCTTTCAAAAGTACGACTCAAAATCCGTTGGTGGCAACACCGTGTGGGTTCAAGTCCCACCACCGGCACCACGTCGGAATGGACTATGCTCCATTCAAAAAGCCCAGCCAGTTGGCCGGGCTTTTCTCATACCGCTCCGTCATTCCTCCTTTTCCCCACAAAACTTTGCTGCGCAAACTTTCGCGGGAGCCCCGCCCTACGGGCCGAGGAGAAAAGCGGGTATCCATTTTATCACGCCAACTCAGCCTCTGAAACCGCTTGGGAAAGCCATTCCCGGGCGGTTTTGTTTTTGCAACAACACACTTTATAACCACTTTTGCCCGGATGCGGGACAAGGGTGAATGATCGGCACACAGGGCAGCACACAAGTACCATCGTAAATCGGCATAATGCCCAATTGTAAGCCCCGCTCTGATGGGGTATAATAGCAGCACAGGAAGGTGGAGCGGATGAACAACGAAGAATTGATTTTGCAGATGTTGGGCAAAATTTCGGACAAGTTAGAGGAACACGATAAGCACTTTGAATCTATTGACAATCACTTTGAATCTATTGACAATCAGTTTGAGTCCATTGACAATCGGTTTGAGTCTATTGACAATCACTTTGAGTCCATTGACAATCGGTTTGAGTCTATTGACAGTCGATTTGAATCTATTGACAATCGATTTGAGTCTATTGACAATCGGTTTGAATCCTTGGAAACAGACGTGCGCCATACCCGCATGTTGATTGAAAAGCAAGAGCACAACGTGCAGCTTATCGCGGAACAGTACGGCGATATTTCCGCAAAGCTGGAGCGCGTGCGTGAGATCGACGAGCTGCGCGACCGAGTACGGACACTGGAAACGGTCGTGCGTAATCATACGGTATCCATCAAGGAACTGCGCAAGGCCGAATAAAAGCACAAAGCGGGCAGCGTAAAAGCTGCCCGCTCTTTTATGCCGTTTTCCCTCCTGTGGCTTTGCGCTTTTTCGCGCTGTGTGTCCAGACGGGAAAAATATCGGGGCACAGCGTTAGCTGCTTCAAACCATATTTCCTGATACGCCTGAATGGGCAAGTCGGGTATTCGGTAATAACGTTTCAAAACGTGTCCCGGATTCGCGGCATGCAAGCATTTACCGAATGCGCCCCGGCGTTCGCCGCGCGGCATGGCTCGCCCTGTGTGCGGGCGGGGATAAGGCCAGCAGCGCATGCTTGCGCGTTTCCACTTTTATGTTTGAGGTTTCTTGCGATTTGTTCTTTTTTTATTTATAATGGAAACAAATACATACATTTTGAGGAAGGCAGAAAGACGCCTCGCGAATTTTACAGCCTTTTTTGTGAAAAAACTTTGAAAGGGTGTCTGAATGGAAAACAAAAAAATAGAGTTGGGTGTGTTCGCAGCAGAAAACAGAAAACGTGCTGCAGATTTTCTGAATAAAACGACGAATAAAGTGAAAACAGCTCTTGACCAAAATGATGATGGCGAGCTTAATTTAAAAGATGCATCCATAATTGCAGAGACCCTCAATGCCTCTGTAAAAGGAACCGTTGCAGTTATAAAAGATATTGCACAAACGAAAAATCGGGAATTGGAATTAAAAACGCTTCAGCCTATTTTCGCAGAAAATTTGGACGGCGCGGATTTCTTGCTGCCAAAGCTTGTCCGCATTACCGAGATGGACAAAAGACGTGCAGAAAGCGAAGTTTGCAAAGGTTCTGTGGGCTATTTCTCGAAAGAAAAAGATTTGAAGGTCGTCAATATTTTCCGAGATAAAATCGGTACTTTTGGGCTGACCTTTTATCCAGACACAGATAACGATATTTACTATGTTGACCCCAGTGACCGCGACCGTTATATCGCCATGGATGATTATTTCAGTTATTTAAAAACTGCCCGAGTCAACGAACTGCAAAAAATTGCACAGGATTTGGGCGCAAAACATTTTAGAGTAACTTTCAAAGAGCAAAAAACAACCTTTTCCAAGAAAAAGCAAAAAGGCAGCGCGAAGGCAAGGGCAGCAGGTGACCACGCCGATATAGATGCAGAACATGAACTTGCTTCCACTGCAGTGGCTACTGTGGAAATTGCTGCTGAACTGGATTTTCCCGGTCACGCCCCCATGCCACCGGAACTCCATTATCTGCAAAGAGAACCTGCCATTCAAACGTTGATTTCCCTGCGAACGGATAAAGCTTCGCCATTGACACACCAGAAATACACTCTGAAGCTTAGCAACTCATCTGGGATAAAAGAAAGCGATGCCATTAAAATCGACGCAGCATTGAAATCCATGAAGATTTGCGGCAACACTACAATTGCCAGCGAGGTCCAGAGCGAAGCGCGAAAATTCTTTGAATATGAAATTGATTTCTAAACCGTCTTCAAATTTACAGCACGCCAAAAGCAGACTGCTCTTTACAAGAGCAGTCTGCTTTTCATTTTGGGCTTTCCTTTTCCATAAGCCTTTTTGTTCCCGTCCCGAAAGCTCTCCGCTGCGGCTGTCCGCGCGGCGCCGCAGCGGGTGACAAAATCCGGAACACGTAGTATAATAGAAGAAAATTTTGGTAATTTTTGTCCTTAAATGTATAAGACTGTCGAATGTAGTCCCCCCGGAGCGGCGCCTGCGTTCCGCATGCCCGCGGCGCGCTCTCACTCTTGGAGCATGGTGGTTATGATCAAGCAACATTTAAAGCAAAACGTATACGAAGCCTTTCTGGAACGGCTGAAATTCATTTTTGAGGAGTTCGACAATATCTATATCTCCTTCTCCGGCGGGAAGGACAGCGGCCTGCTGCTGAATCTGGTGCTGGATTACCGGGACCGCTGCTTCCCCCAAAAGGCGCTGGGTGTTTTTCATCAGGATTTCGAAGCGCAGTACACTGTGACGACGGAATATGTGGAACGCACCTTCGAGCGCATCAAGGGCCGTGTGGAGCCTTATTGGGTCTGCCTGCCCATGGCCACGCGCACCGCGCTCAGCAGCTACGAAATGTACTGGTACCCCTGGGACGACACCCGCCGGGACGCCTGGGTGCGGGAAATGCCGCAAAAGGAATACGTCGTCAACCTGGAAAACAACCCCATATCGACCTACCGCTACCGCATGCATCAGGAGGACCTTGCCAAGCAGTTCGGCAGATGGTACCGCATTTCACACGGCGGCCGGAAAACCGTCTGTCTGCTGGGCATCCGGGCGGACGAATCCCTGCAGCGGTACAGCGGCTTTTTAAACAAGAAATTCGGCTACAAGGGCGAATGCTGGATCAGCAAGCAGTTCAAGGACGTCTGGTGCGCGTCGCCCCTGTACGACTGGTCCACCAGCGATATATGGCACGCCAATTACCGGTTCGGCTACGATTACAACCGCTTGTACGACCTGTACTACATGGCCGGCCTCAAGCCCTCGCAGATGCGCGTGGCCTCGCCGTTCAATGACTATTCCAAGGATTCGCTCAACCTGTACCGCGTCATCGACCCCGAGGTCTGGACAAAGCTGGTGGGGCGCGTGCAGGGAGCGAATTTTGCCGCGATCTACGGCCATACCAAGGCGATGGGCTACCGGAACATCACGCTTCCCGAGGGGCACACATGGAAATCCTACACCCAGTTCCTGCTGGACACACTGCCCGCCCGCCTGCGCAACAATTACGTCAAAAAATTCAGAACGTCCATCCAGTTCTGGCACGAAACGGGCGGCGGGCTGGACGAAGCCGTCATCCGTGAGCTGGAGGCCCACGGCTACCCCATCCTGCGGAACGGCGTCTCCAATTATACCCGCGACAAAAAGTCCCGCATCATTTTCACAGGCCCCATCCCCGACGATACGGACGACATCAAATCGTCAAAGGACATTCCCAGCTGGAAGCGGATGTGCTACTGCATTTTGAAAAACGACCACAACTGCCGCTTCATGGGCTTTGGCCTGACGCGCCAGCAGCAGCGGCGCATTGATATCATCCGCAAGAAATACAAAAGCGTGGAGGCGATGGAAAATGGCGTATAAAAGCCCGGTCTACCATGTCATTCCCGTACCCATCGAAAAGGTGCGGCCGAACACATACAACCCCAACGCCGTGGCCCCGCCCGAAATGCGCCTGCTGTACGAAAGCATCAGGGCGGACGGCTACACCATGCCCATCGTGTGCTATTACGCCAAAAGCCAGGACATTTATGTGATCGTGGACGGGTTCCACCGTTACCGGGTGATGCTGGAGCATCCCGACATCTACGAGCGCGAAGGCGGCGTGCTGCCGGTTTCGGTCATCGACAAGCCGCTGGACCAGCGGATGGCCAGCACCATCCGCCACAACCGGGCAAGGGGCAGCCACGACGTGGACCTGATGAGCAACATCGTCAAGGAGCTTCACGAGCTGGGCCGTTCCGACGCATGGATCGCAAAGCATCTCGGCATGGACAAAGACGAGCTCCTTCGCCTCAAGCAGATCACCGGGCTGACGGCGCTTTTCAAGGATGTAAAGTTCGGGCAGGCATGGCAGCCCATGGACGAGGAAGACGGGGATGAAAGCGAAAACGGTGACGACGCGCTGCTGGGCTGAGGCCTCCCCCTCTGCCCCGGCGCCCGCCGTGGCCCCAACGGCAAAACCCCGGCGCTTGTCGCCGTTCGGCTCCATTTCGCTGCGCGAAACCGCGCTGGCCGGTC
>OLQF01000536.1_pt1 | contig 27045 bp, 21 predicted proteins | sample 1643171 | NCBI WGS metagenome assembly OLQF01 (sample SAMEA3136702, study PRJEB25190) | human gut metagenome | reverse complement strand
AAAGCAGGCCGTTCCTCTTTTGCTGTTATACTTTGCGCGAATGCTTTTTCAGCAGACGGGTCAATTCAGCCACGTCGATGGGCTTTGCGATATGCGCGTTCATGCCGCATTCCAGACAACGCTGAATGTCCTCGGCAAAGGCGTCCGCCGTCATGGCGATGATGGGGACCGACGCCGAATCCGCGCGGTTCAGCCCGCGAATCGCCTGTGCAGTCTCATAGCCTGTCATGTGCGGCATCCGGAGATCCATCAGGATAAAATCATAATAACCCTCCGGCGATTCCCGGAATTTGTCCAGACAGATCTGTCCGTCTTCCGCCCATTCCAGCTCCACACCCAGATCGGACAGCAGTTCGCTTGCAATCTCCCAATTCAGCTCATTGTCCTCTGCGAGCAGGACACGGCTGCCGGAGAGGCCGGCGCCGTGGCTGGATGCAGGCTGATGCGTGGCTTCAAGGCCCATATACTGGCGCAGGCCATAAAACAAAGTGGATTTGAACAGCGGCTTGGAAATAAAACCGCTGATGCCGGCCTCACGCGCCTCTTCCTCAAATTCGGTCCAATCGTAGGCGGAGATCAGAAGAATTGGGATTTCGCTCCCAAAGCTGCGCCGTATCTCCCTGGCAATCTGGAGGCCGTCCATATCCGGAAGCTTCCAGTCCAAAAGAATAATCTGATAGTCATTGTGCTGCCGGTGGCGCTGAACGATCCGTTTCATCGCGCTTTCTCCGCTCAGCGTTGATTCGGCATTTACTCCGATCGACTTTAATGCGCTGACGGCGGTCTGGCATAATACCGCGTCGTCGTCGACTACCAGCATGTTCCAGGGAGGAAGCACCATGTCGGCTTCCGGAAGGGCGGCCTTTTCAAGGTCGATTGTGATGTGGAATTCAGTGCCCTTATTCAGTTCACTCCGAATGTCGATGGTCCCGCCCATCGCATCCACGATGTATTTTGTGATCGCCATTCCAAGGCCGGCTCCTTCGGTCTTGTGGATTCTGGCTTCATCCGCACGGCTGTAAGATTCGTATATCCTTTGCAAAAATTCCGGGGACATGCCGATCCCGTTGTCTTTCACTTTAAGGTGCGTCCGGACAAAATTTTCGCCGCGCGGGGACGCCTCTTCAAAGAGAGAAAGCTGAATGGAGCCACCCTCGGGCGTATATTTGGTGGCATTGGACAAAAGGTTCAGCAAAACCTGGTTCAGGCGGACGCTGTCGCAATATACGTTTTCCACCGTGATATTTTCTATATGGACGTCAAAGCTTTGCTTTTTGGTTTTGATCTGCGGCTGTATGATGCCGACAACGCCTTCAACAACTTCTTTCAACGAGATTGCTTCCAGCGTCAGGGTCAGCTTTCCGCTCTCGATTTTGGACATGTCCAGCACATCGTTGATGAGCCCAAGCAAATGCCGGCTCGACAGCGAGATTTTGCGCAAACAGTTCTGCACCTGCTTACGGTCGTCTATATGCGCCGTTGCGATGGCAGTCATGCCCACGATCGCGTTCATCGGCGTGCGGATATCATGGCTCATATTGGCCAGAAATTCGCTTTTGGCCTTGCTTGCCTCAAGCGCCGCCTGGCGGGCCTTTCCCAGCTCCTGCAGCTGCTGGCGGGTCAGGAAAAAGTACCGCAGAAAGATCAGCGTCAGGAAAAGCAGGATGGAGCCGCAGGCAAGCAAAGTGATGAAGGTGCGCTGCGCGCTCAGGTCGTTGATGCTTTCGTCCAACATGCCGTAAGGCATCACCGAGATGAGGTACCACTCGGAGTGCGGCAAAGGCTTGCCGTAGATCTGCAGGCTATTTCCGCCCGTGTCGAGCGTTACGGTGTAATCCTTCTGTTCTTCCAGCGCCGCGTCAAGCCCCTCAAGCGGACCGCCTGCCGCGGAAGAGGCAGGCAGCGCGCTGAAATATCCAACCAGCTCCGTATTGGAGTTGGCGATCACAAGGCTGCCGTCCGGGCGGATGATATGGCAATAGATCAGAGCATCCTGATTTTCTGAAAAAAGAAAATCGCTGATATATTCCAGGGGCACCGCCGCGACCAAACCGGTGCAGGCTTCGCCGTCCTGCATCGGATAATCCGCGTCGATCCCGAACAGCACAACTTCGTTGCCGGCGGCGTCCACGCCAACGGCGACACGCTGCTCGCCCCGCCTTAACGCGTCCACGAAGGGCGGCGGGTTGACCGGCTGGAATGCTTCCCCGCAGAGCGTTTCAAATCTGCCGTTTGGGGAACAGAGCGCCAGATATTCGAAACCGCGCACCTGCGCCCTGTATACGAGATCTGCATACATGGCTTCCTTGTCGGCGCTCTTCGACGGGACCACGGACACGATGCCTTCGACCTGAGCAAACCGCAGTTCGATGATGTTCTCAAAGTGCCGGGCCATCTGTTCGCTCATCCCGGACATATAGATCTCGCCGACTTCATGGATGGTCTTTGTGCTTTTCCGGCTCATATAGACACCCAGCATGGCAAAAACACCCATGCTGAAGACAAGAAGGCCGACGAAGCTGTATATCAGAAACCGCGTAGTATTCTTTTTTGCCAAGCTGCTGTCCATCTGCGGCTATCCCTCCCTGCACGTCTTGTAGGCTTCAACTGCACGGATGATCTGATGATAGTCGTCGGAGAGCTGCGGCATTCCGGCGGCTGCATTTTCAAAATCTCCGGCCTTAAACGCTTCTGTCATTCGGCTGCTGCTTTCGTACAGTCTGGTGAAAGAAAGGTTCCGGCAGATTCCTTTGAGCGTATGGACAAAGCGCAATGCTTCTTCGTAATTCCGGTTTTGCAGGGCCGTTTCCAGAGAGCTGAAGCTTTTGTCGTCTAAAAATTTGAGAACGAATTTCTGGACGGTCTGCTCACGCTGCAGCCTGCCCAGCACTTCCTTGTAATCTCCGCCGAATTCCGCATAGCAATCTCTTAACTCCATATCTCGACATCCCTGCCTTTGCCGGTATTTTCCGTTTGCGTGCTCACAAAGCCGGCGATGGCTTTGTTCTTACTCTTTTTTGCCTGATACATAAGCCTGTCGGCTGTTTCGAACAGCTCTGTTGTTTTTCCCACGCCGTATGCCCCGCCGAGGCTTACGGAAACGTGAAGCCCGGGGTGCTCGGCTATCGTCAGCCTGTCAACGGCGGCCCGAATCTCTTCCAGCTTTTTCCGGAAAACATCCCCGGGGAGCCGATGGAAAATGATTACGAATTCATCGCCGCCATAGCGGATCACGGCGTCCGTTTTCCGCACGCACGATGAGACCGTTTTGGCAATGCGGCGCAGGACGATATCTCCCGCGTGATGCCCGTAACGGTCGTTGATGTGTTTGAAAGAATCAACGTCGATGACGACAACGGCCTCGATGTCGTCAGAATCCCGAAACTGTTCGTCATAATAGCGGCGGTTGTAAACTTCGGTCAGCGAATCGGTATATAACAGCTGAAGCGTCTCCGATGACGGCGGCACCAGAGAGACGCTGTGCTCCCGTGCGAATAAATTGTCATAGTCTATCCGGCCTTTCGTGTCCCGCCTGTGCCTGGCATTCCGCTCAAGCGCCGCTTGTCCCAATTCGCTTTCAAGCGTGTCGGAAATTTCCAGCAGGCACTGCAAAAGGGTGGGGTTAAACGCTCCGCAGCGGCCCTCGAAAATCATCTCCAGCGCTTTGCTGTGGGAGTACGCTTTTTTATAACAGCGTTCACTGGTCAGAGCGTCATAGACGTCTGCCAGGGCAACCACCTGGGCGGCAATGGGGATTTCATCTCCCTTCAGGCCGTCCGGGTAACCGTTGCCGTCGTATCGTTCGTGGTGCCAGCGGCAGATATCGGAAGCTACTTTGACAAGCGGCGCCTCCTGCTGGTCAAGCGGCAGTTCCGACAGCATTTTTGCGCCGATCAGCGAATGCCCCTTTATGATTTCGAACTCCTCGGCAGTAAGGCGTCCGGGCTTGTTCAATATGTCCCCTGAAATAGAGATTTTTCCGATGTCATGAAGCGATGACGCGGTACTGATCAAATTGATATCGGTTTGAGAGAGAGGATACCGGTCCGTATGCCGAAGAAGATCCTTCAATAAAAGCTCTGTGATGGTTTTGATGTGCAAAACATGCAGGCCGCTTTCGCCATTGCGGAATTCTACGATGTGAGAGAGGATCGAGATCATGAGGTCGTTGTTTTTCTCCTGCTCGTAAAATTGTTCGGCGATGATATTTTCAAGGTGGCGCTGCCTGGCATACAAAAGCATCGTGTTCGAGATGCGGCGGCGCACGATCGCCGCGTCAAAAGGGCGGCTGATATAGTCAAACGCGCCCAGGTCGTAAGCGCGCTTTATGTTGGCGGGGGAGTCGTCGGCAGAGATCATGATGACGGCGAGCGTATCGTTCAGGTGATATCTGTTTATATACGCCAAAACCTCAAACCCGTCCATTTCGGGCATCATGATATCCAGAAGCAGAAGCGAAAAATCTCCGCCGCACTGTGTAAGAAGATCAATTGCCGCCGCGCCGTTATCGGCTTCGACGATATCGTATTGATTCTCCAGAATATCCACCAAAAGCGCCCGGTTCATTTCGGAATCGTCTGCAATCAGGATTTTTTGCTTTTCCATTGGGAACCAATCTCTTTCACAAATGAATTTCTATCTATTAGTATAAAGGAGCGGTTTGGGGCATAGCAACAATGATATTGGTAAGGGAAGCGAATAGCTTTGGCTTTTGGGCCTGACAAGCAGGGATATAAGGGTTATAATATCCTTAAAATAGCTGCGGCGAAAGGGAATGGTTAAAACAGATGCGGGAAGGGGGAGACGGAGCGTGGAACATCAGGAGACTAAATTTTCATTTGTATACAATGAGGTCAAACAGCGTATTCTAAACGGCCAGGTCCTTCCGGGAAACAGCCTTCCGTCTTCCAGGATGCTTTGTGATCAATATCATGTAAGCCGGTATACGGTCAACCGGGTTTTTGACGCGTTGAAAAAAGATGGACTGATCGAGATACAGCCGCGCTTGGCGCCGGTCGTCCTCGACGGGGAGAAAATGCCAGGGTCGGAGCATATACTGCGGGATATTTTGAAAAAAAGAGAAGGGCTTGTACAGATATACCGGACATGGACCTTGATCCTTCCGCCGCTTCTGGTGTTTGCAACGCAAAACTGCAGCCTGGAAATGATGCCCCATTATAAACAGGCGATGCGCGTATCGCGCATTGGTGTCGCAGCCGGCGGCTGGCGTGCGTTTTCTGCTTTCGACAGGGACGTATTGAAAATAGGCGGAAGCCCTTTGCTCTGCGACCTCTATTCAACATTTGAACTGTACCACGATTTAACGTTCTTTACAGAACAATGCCCCTGCTTTTATGATTTTTTTCCCCGGGGCTCCGTGCCGTTTGCAGGTGTTATCATGGATATCATGAAAGATACGGACCCCGTCGTCAAGCACGGCCGGCTGACGGCCCTGTATCAAAGGCTCACAAGTTCAATCGAATGTACGCTGAAGCATCTGGCGGAGACTGCTCCAGATTGTCCGCCGCCGTCTGAAGCCGCATTTTCATGGCGGCCGTTGCGCGGTAAAGATTACTTTTATATGAGGATAATCAGCGACCTGAACCAGAAGATCGGCAGCGGGGAGTATCCGCGCAGGACGTATCTTCCTCATGAAAAAGCCCTGGCGGGCCAGTATGGCGTTTCGGTATCAACGGTCCGCAAGGCATTGGCGGAGCTGGAGCAAAGGGGCTTTGTGAAAACGCTGAACGGGAAGGGAACTGTAGTAATAGAGCCGGATTCTTCCCGGGTAAGCCAGGTGATCTTCAGCTCACGGCGCACAGAAGAAGCCATGCGGTATCTTCAGGCACTGCAATTACTGGTGCTGATCATCCACCCCGCGGCGCTTTCTGCAGCGCCGCTGTTTGCCGCAAAAGAACTCGATGAGCTGGATGGAAAATTTGCGATGCCCGATTCCATTTGTATCGTTGAGATCGTTGAGGCGATTTTAAAGCATGTCGAATTGGAACCCCTGCGTATCGTGTTGGCCGAAACCTTTCGCCTTACGGAATGGGGGTACTATATTGCTTACTATACGGACAGGAGGCAGGCGCTGGAAGATCTCAACGGGCGGGTTGCCGCTTCGGTCCAATATCTGCGCGCAGGCGACGCCGCTTCCTTTGCGGACAGTATTGCAGATTGTTATCGCCATGTTTTAAAGCGAGCCAAGGTATACATGCTGGAGAATTATAATTTTTATAAGGCGGCGAGCGTCCGCATCCCGGAAAAATACTGAACGCTTCGCTGCGCCCGGACAGCGCAGGCGCCGCGGAGACAAACAAGAAACCGCCCCTTATATGGCTGTCAAGCCATATAAGGGGCGGTTTGCTGAATCAAAATACGATGGAAAAGCGGGGTGTATACTCCCCCTTAATTTTTAATAGCAGCCTGTGCGGCGGCAAGGCGCGCGATGGGCACGCGGAAGGGGGAGCAGCTCACATAGTCCAGGCCCACGCGGTGGCAGAACTCGACGCTCGTCGGGTCGCCGCCGTGCTCGCCGCAGATGCCGAGGCCCAGCTCCGGACGGGTCTGGCGGCCCAGCTTCGCAGCCATCTCCACCAGCTTGCCTACGCCGTTTTGGTCCAGGTGCGCGAACGGGTCGCTCTCGTAGACCTTGTTGTCGTAGTAATAGCTGAGGAATTTGCCCGCGTCGTCGCGGCTGAAGCCGAAAGTCATCTGCGTCAGGTCATTGGTGCCGAAGGAGAAGAATTCGGCTTCCTTGGCGATCTCGTCGGCCGTCAGGGCGGCGCGCGGGATCTCGATCATGGTGCCGACCTCATATTTCATGTCCACACCGGCCTCAGCAATCAGCTTGTCCGCGGTTGCAACAACAACGTCTTTCACGAACTTCAGCTCTTTCACTTCGCCAACCAGAGGGATCATGATGTGGGGCACGATGTTGTAGCCGCACTCCTTGATGACGTTGATGGCTGCATTGATGACGGCGGTCGTCTGCATCTCGGCAATTTCCGGATAAGAAACGGCCAGGCGGCAGCCGCGGTGACCCATCATCGGGTTGAACTCATGCAGGCTGTCGATGACATTGCGCAGATGCTCCACGGTGATGCCCAGATCCTTTGCCAGCTCAACGATGTCCTCTTCCTTGGTGGGCAGGAACTCGTGGAGGGGCGGGTCCAGGTAGCGGATGGTCATCGGGCGCTCACCCATGACCTTGTACATGGCCTCGAAATCGCTCTGCTGATACGGCAGAACCTTGGCCAAAGCGGCCTTGCGGGCCTCTACGTCGCGGGCTACGATCATCTCGCGCACAGCCTTGATGCGGTCGGCTTCAAAGAACATATGCTCGGTGCGGCACAGGCCGATGCCTTCCGCGCCGAACTCGACGGCCTGCTTGGCATCGCGGGGGTTGTCCGCGTTGGCAAACACTTCCAGCTTGCGCGCGGCGTCGGCCCAGCCCATGAAGCGGCCAAAATCGCCGGAGATGGAGGCTTCCACCGTGGGCACGGCCTCGCCGTAGATGTTGCCCGTGGAGCCGTCGATGGAGATCCAGTCGCCCTCGCTGTAGGTCTTGCCGGAAAGCGTGAAGCATTTTTTGTCGTAATCTACGACGATGTCGCCGCAGCCGGACACGCAGCAGGTACCCATACCGCGGGCCACAACGGCCGCGTGGCTGGTCATGCCGCCGCGCACCGTCAGGATGCCCTGCGCCACGGCCATGCCTTCGATGTCCTCGGGGCTGGTCTCCAGACGGACCAGAACGACCTTCTTCATCTTGCCGCTTTCAACAGCCTCTTTGGCTTCGTCGGCGGTGAACACCACCTGGCCGCAGGCGGCGCCCGGAGAGGCGGCCAGGCCCTTGCCGATGACGGCGGCGGCCTTCAGCGCGGCCGGGTCAAACTGCGGATGCAGCAGGCTGTCCAACTGCTTGGGCTCCACGCGCAGCACGGCTTCCTTTTCGGTAATCATGCCCTCGTCCACCAGGTCCACGGCGATCTTCAGCGCGGCGGCGGCGGTGCGCTTGCCGTTGCGCGTCTGCAGCATATACAGCTTGCCGTCCTCGATGGTGAACTCCATGTCCTGCATGTCGCGATAGTGGTTCTCAAGCTTGGTGGCGATGGTCACGAACTGGTCGTAGACCTCAGGCATCTGGTCTTTCAGGTGGCTGATGGGGGACGGCGTACGGATGCCGGCCACCACGTCCTCGCCCTGGGCGTTGATGAGGTATTCGCCGAACAGGGCCTTCTCGCCGGTGGCGGGGTTGCGGGTGAACGCCACGCCCGTGCCGGAGTTCTCGCCGGAGTTGCCGAACACCATGGCCTGTACGTTGACGGCGGTGCCCCAGTCGTAGGGAATCTCGTTCATGCGGCGGTAGGTGTTGGCGCGGGGGTTGTCCCAGCTGCGGAACACGGCCTTAACGGCCTCGATGAGCTGCGTCTTCGGGTCGGTGGGGAAGTCCGCGCCCATTTTTTCCTTGTAGAGAGATTTGAATTTGGCAACAAGAGCCTTCATGTCGTCGGCGTCCAGCTCCACGTCCTGGGTGACGCCCTTGGCTTCCTTCATCTCGTCGATGATCTTTTCGAATTCGCTTTTGTTCATCTCCATGACAACGTCGCTGAACATCTGCACAAAGCGGCGGTAGCTGTCATAGGCGAAGCGGGGGTTGCCCGTCTTTTGGGCCAGACCCTCAACAACTTCGTCGTTCAGGCCCAGGTTGAGGATGGTATCCATCATACCGGGCATGGAAGCGCGCGCGCCCGAACGGACGGAAACCAGCAGGGGGTTGGCGGGGTCGCCGAACTTCTTGCCGACGATCTCCTCCATCTTGCCGATATACTCGTAGATGTCGGCCATGATGCCTTCGTTGATCTGGCGGCCGTCGTTGTAATACTGGGTGCAGGCCTCGGTGCTGATGGTGAAGCCCTGGGGAACAGGCATGCCGGCATTGGTCATCTCGGCAAGGTTAGCGCCCTTGCCGCCGAGGATCTCACGCATGTCCTTGTTCCCTTCACTGAACAGGTACAGGTATTTTTTGTCACTCAAATTTCTCTACCTCCAAATTTTTTTGTGCGCGGGAAAGCCCAAAACCCATTCCCGTGCACGAATGAACAAAAAACTTGTCCATTTGCACACATCATTATAACAAAAAGCGGCGGGCAATGCTACTGTTATTTCCCTGTTTTTTATTGTATTTTAACGCGCAATTTTGAATTTTTGGTGCAATTTTGCCGATGCCCTTGCAAAACGCCCGGAATATCGTAAAATAGAAGTGTATAGATAGGCGTTATCGAACTCTGCGGACGGGCCTTGCGCGCGCCGCACATCAAACCAGAAACGGGGGCGTTTGTCCATGGAGAACGAAGCAATAACAGCATACCGGCAGCGCCGGGCGGCATTTGAGGCAACGTTTGAGCGGCACCTGGCCGCGGGCGTTGTTTTTTATTCCGCCGACGGCATCCTCATCGACGACACGGTAGAGATCGCGCCGGGCGCGGTCATCCTGCCGGGCACCATCCTGCGGGGGGAGACAAAAATCGGCGCGGGCAGCGTCATCGGCCCGAACAGCCTGCTGGAAAACGTGACGGTGGGCGAGAACGTGAAATTCAACGCCAGCCAGGGTTATGACAGCGTCATCGAGAGCGGCGCGGCTATCGGCCCGTTTGCACATATTCGGCCGGACAGCCGTGTGTGCGAAAATGTGCACATCGGCGATTTTGTGGAGATCAAGAATTCCACTGTGGGCAAGGGCACCAGCGTTTCGCACCTGACCTATGTGGGCGATTCCGACGTGGGCAAATACTGCAATTTCGGCTGCGGCGTGGTCACCGTCAATTACGACGGCGCGGCCAAGCACCGCAACACCATCGGGGATTATGCGTTCATCGGCTGCAATACGAACCTGGTGGCGCCCGTGAGCGTGGGCGACGGCGCGTACACCGCGGCGGGCAGCACCATTACCGACGACGTGCCCGCGGGCGCGCTGGGCATTGCCCGGGCGCGGCAGGTAAACAAGCCGCAGTGGGCGAAGGGCAAGCTGGAAAAGTTCATCGCAAAGCAGCAGGCAAAGGAAGAAGCCGGCTCGAAATAAACTTTGAAAACAGAATAAGGACAGAATGACGGATGATGCGGAAAGGACGTGCGCGGGTATGAATCTTCACGGCAAGGATATCAAGATCTTCGCGGGGAATTCCAACAAGCCACTGGCGGCGGCAATGGCGGAGTGCCTCGGCATCACGCTGGGACGCAGCGAAGTGGGACGCTTCAGCGACGGCGAGATACAGGTCTCCATCCAGGAATCGGTGCGAGGCAGCGACGTTTATGTGGTGCAGAGCACCTCAAGCCCTGTCAACCGCAACCTGATGGAGCTGCTCATCATGATGGACGCTTTCCGGCGCGCGTCGGCCGGGCGCATCACAGCCGTCATTCCGTATTACGGCTACGCCCGGCAGGATCGGAAATCCCGCGCGCGGGACCCCATTACGGCCAAGCTGGTGGCGGACCTGATCGTAACGGCGGGAGCCGACCGCGTGCTGACCATGGACCTGCACGCGTCGCAGATCCAGGGCTTTTTCGACGTACCGGTGGACCATATGTACGGCGCGCCCATTCTGACGCCCTATTTCGCACGCAAAACGGAGCCTTACCATGACAACGTGACGGTCGTCAGCCCGGACCTGGGCAGCGTGGCCCGCGCCCGTGCCTTTGCCGAACGGCTGGACGTTCCGCTGGCCATTGTGGATAAGCGGCGTCCAAGGGCAAATGTTTCTGAGGTGATGAACATCATCGGCGAGGTGGAAGGCCGGGACGTGGTCATCGTGGACGATATGATCGACACCGCGGGCACGCTGTGCAATGCGGCCGGCGCCATTAAGACGCGCGGAGCCAAGAGCGTGACGGCCTGCGCCACCCACGGCGTGCTCTCCGGTCCGGCCATCGGGCGCATCCGGGACAGCGCGCTGGATGAGGTCGTGCTGCTGGACACCATCGCCCTGCCGCCGGAAAAACAAATTGAAAAGATCAAGGTGCTCAGCGTCGCGCCCGTGCTGGCCGAGGCAGTGGCGCGCATCTATTCCGACAAGCCCGTCTCCACGCTGTTTGTGTGAGCGGCGCGGCTGAAATAATACAATACAAATGCAGCGGCACGGCGCGGTGCGCCGTGCCGCCGTGTTGTGCATTCCACAGGAGAGACCATGTTTTTCAAAAAGCAGACAAGCATTGATACGATCATCGTGGGCCTGGGCAACCCGGGCAAAAAATATGAAGGCACGCGCCATAACGCGGGCTTCGCCGCGCTGGACCATGTGGCGGAAAAATGGGGCGTGAGGGTGACGAAGGCGAAGTTCGACGCGCTGACGGGCACGGGCACGGCGGCGGGCGTGAAGGTGCTGCTGATGAAGCCGCAGACCTTTATGAACCTTTCCGGCGATGCCGTGCGCAAGGCGGCGGATTTTTACAAGGTCCCGCCGGAGCGCATCATCGTTCTGTTCGACGATATCTCGCTGGCGCCGGGACGCCTGCGCATCCGGAAAACGGGCTCGGCGGGCGGGCACAACGGCATCAAAAGCATCATTGGGAACATCGGGCAGGATTTCCCGCGGGTAAAGATCGGCGTGGGGGAAAAGCCGCGTCCGGAGTATGACCTGGCGGACTGGGTGCTGAGCCGACTGACGCAGGCTGAGAAAAAGGCCGTGGAGGCGCGTTACGACGATATCTGCGGCGCGCTGGAGCTTATGATGAAAGGGCAGTTTGACACTGCGATGTCGAGGTACAATGGATAAGAAAAAAGAGAAAATGACGCCGGAGCGCCGGTATGAGCTTGCTTGCCTGATTTTGGGCGGCGTGGTGCTGGGTGGTGCGCTGGGCTGCATTTTGCGGCCCAACGAATGGACGTTTGCCGTTATCCCGCTGCTGGGCGTGTGCCTGACGGCGCTTTTGTGGTGCGCGGCGGCGCGGTTGTGGCTGTGCCGCGACAAGCAGCGCCTGCTGGCAAAAAGCTTTACGCGGCCCGTGCGGTTCGCGCTGGCGGTGCCTGCCTGGGCCGGCGCTACATGGCTTTTGTATCTGCTGCCGGGCAATGTGACGGGCCTGGACGACGTGCTGGCGGAGAGCGTTATCATCTTGACGCTTCTGGCCGGCACCGTGTTCGTGCCCGCGGCTGCGCTGGGCCTGGGTGTGGCTTCCGTTCTGGCGGCCGTGGTGCATCTGCGCCGTACGCCTGCCGCTGAGACGCGGGCCTACCGCGAGGGGCCGTTGGCGCTGGCACTCGTTTTGTGCGTGGGCGTGGCGGCGCTGTGCGTATGTTTTTTTCTTTATTTGACGATATAGCCGCCTTTGGCGCAGAGAGGTTTTTTCATGCTGACTGCTCCCCTGAAACAAACACCTGAATACAAACGGCTGCTGGCGGGCATGGCGGGCGCGAAGCCCGCTGTGGTGGCTCTGTTCGGTATGCCGCCCACGGCCCGCGCCCAGATGCTGGCCGCACTGTGCGAGGATACGGGCCGTTCCGCGCTGGTGGTGTGCGCGGGCGAGGCCGATGCCACGCGCTTTGCGGAGGACGCCGCCGTGTTCGGCCGGCGGGCCGAGGTATTCCCCGCACGGGATTATGTGCTGCGCCCCGTGGAAGGCCAGAGCCATGAATACGAGTACCGGCGCCTTGCCGTGCTGGGCAACCTGGTGGGCGGCCGCACGAGCGTCGCGTGCGCGCCCGTGGAGGCCGTGCTGCAATATACAACGCCCAAACAGGAATTCTGCGGCAACACTCTCACGGTGAAGCAGGGAATGGCTATCTCCATGGACGTGCTCATCGAGCGGCTGTTCGGCGCGGGGTATCTGCGCCGCTTCCAGGTGGACGGCCCGGGCCAGTTTTCGGTGCGCGGCGGTATTGTGGATATTTACGCGCCCGACATGCAGAAGCCCCACCGCCTGGAGTTTTGGGGCGACGAGGTGGACAGCATCCACAGCTTTGACCTTGTTTCCCAGCGGCGGGAAGGGGCGGTGAAAAAAATTTATCTTTCCCCGGCCCGGGAAGTGCTGTTCGGAGACACCGAGGCCGCCGCAAGGCTGCTGCGCACGGCGCTTTCCAAGGCAAAGCCCGCCTATGCGGAAGCTTTGGCCGCCGCCATGGACGGCGACCTCAAGGCGCTGGACGCGGGTACGATGCCCGCCGCCATGGACAAATATCTGGCGCTGCGGTACGAAAAGCCGGCGACGATCTTTGAATATTTCGACGCGCCCATCGTGTTCCTCAACGAGCCAAGCGCCGTGCGCGAGGCCGCCAAAGGCGTGGAGTTCCGCTTCGGAGAGGCGTTCAAGGGCCTGTTGGAAGAGGGTGTGCTGGCCCCCGGGCTGGACCGTTTCTACGAGGACACCGCGTATCTGCTGCACGAGACGGAGAAGCGGCATGCCGTGGTGTGTGAAAATTTTGCCCGCACCATCCCGGACCTGAAACTGGCGGATACCGTCAACGCCCAGACCCACAGCCTGCCGCCCTGGGGCGGCGAGGTGAGCGCGCTGGCCGACGACCTGCGCCCGCTCACGGCACAAAAGTATGCCGTGGCAGTGCTGGCGGGCACGCAGCGCGCGGCCGCCGCGCTTGCGCGGGACCTTGCTGCCGCGGGCTTTTCCGCCCAGGCGTATCATAAGGAACCGCCGTCCCTTGCGCCGGGCAGCGTGGGTGTGTTTGAAGGCCACCTGAACGCGGGCGCGGATTACCCCTTCGCCAAGTTCGCCGTGTTCACCAGCCGCCGCCACAACGCGGCCGCGCCGCAGAAGGCCAGGGCAAAGAACAAGGGCCTTTCCAGCCTGTCGGACATCACGCCCGGCGATTATGTGGTGCACCAGAACCACGGCATCGGGGTATATGCGGGCATCCAGAGGCTGGACCTGCAGGGCGTGGTGAAGGATTACATCAAAATCAACTACGACAAAGCGGACACGCTGTATGTGCCCGTTACCCAACTGGACCTTATCAGCCGCTATACAGCTCCCGGCGACGGCGAGCGCGTCAAGCTCTCGAAGCTGGGCGGCGACGCGTGGAACAAAACCAAAAGCCGCGTGCGCAAGGCCACGCAGGAGATGGCAAAAGAGCTGATCGCTTTGTATGCCCGGCGCCAGCAGGCCCAGGGCTATGCGTTCCCCGAGGACAACGAGTGGCAGCGGGATTTTGAAACGCGTTTTGAATACGACGAAACGGCCGACCAGCTCACCAGCGCGGCCGAAATAAAAAAAGACATGGAAAAGCCCCACCCGATGGACCGCCTGCTGTGCGGCGACGTGGGCGTGGGCAAAACGGAGGTGGCGCTGCGCGCCGCGTTCAAGTGCATCATGGGCGGCAAGCAGGTGGCCGTGCTGGTGCCTACCACGATCCTGGCGTGGCAGCACTACACCACCATTCTCTCCCGCATGGAGGCGTTCCCCGTCAAAGCGGGGCTGCTCTCCCGCTTTGCCAGCGCCCGCCAGCAGAAAGAGACCATTAAGGGCCTTGCCGCGGGTACTGTGGATGTGGTGGTGGGCACCCACCGTATGCTGCAGAAGGATGTGAAATTTCACGATCTGGGCCTTGTCATCATCGACGAGGAGCAGCGCTTCGGCGTCAAGCACAAGGAAAAGCTGAAGGAAAATTTCATCGGCGTGGACATGCTGACGCTTTCGGCTACGCCCATCCCGCGCACGCTGAACATGGCGATGAGCGGCCTGCGGGACATGAGCACCATCGAAGAGCCGCCCTTTGAGCGCCGCCCCATCGAGACCTATGTGATGGAATACGACGCGGGCGTGGTGGCCGAGGCCCTGCGGCGCGAGCTGGACCGCGGCGGCCAGGCGTATTATATCCACAACCGCATCGACACCATCGACCAGTGTGCGGCAAAGCTGGCGGAGCTTTTGCCCGGCGCGCGCATCGCCACGGCCCACGGCCGTATGGACGAGGCCACGCTTTCGGGGGTATGGCAGAAGCTGCTGGACGGCGAGATCGATGTCCTGGTGTGCACCACGCTCATCGAGACAGGTGTGGACGTGCGCAACTGCAACACGCTCATCATAGAGGACGCGGACCGCATGGGTCTTGCCCAGCTGTACCAGATCCGCGGCCGCGTGGGCCGCTCGGGCCGAAAGGCCTACGCCTATTTCACGTTCCGGCGGGATAAAGTGCTCACGGACATTGCGGCCAAGCGTCTTTCCGCCATCCGGGAGTTCACAAGCTTCGGCTCCGGCTTCCGCATCGCCATGCGCGATCTGCAGATCCGCGGCGCGGGCAACCTGTTGGGGCAGAGCCAGCACGGCCACATGGAGGCTGTGGGCTATGAGATGTATGTCAAGCTGCTGAACCAGGCCATCGCCGCCGAAAAGGGAGAGGCTGTTCAGGCGGATAAGAGCGATTGCCTCATTGACATCACCGTGGACGCCTACATCCCTGAAAAATACATCCCGGACGCCGCCGGACGCATTGAGGCGTACAAGCGCATTGCCGCCATCGACGACCGCCCCGGCGCGGACGACGTGCTGGACGAGCTGGCGGACCGTTACGGTCCTGTGCCCAAAAGCGTGCAGGGGCTTATCGACATCAGCCTGGTGCGGGTGGTGGCTGCAAAGCTTGGCATCTACGAGATCACACAAAACCGGGATACGCTCATTCTGTATTCCGATAAGCTGGACCTCGCCACGCTCAAGCCCCTGCTCAAGGATATGGGCCGCCGCCTGCTGGTGAACGCTTCCGGCAAGCCGTACCTTTCGGTGCGCATCCTGCCCGGCGAAAAGCCGCTGGATGTGATGAATGCCGTGTTCGACAAAATGGCGGAGCTGGAGCGGCCGCAGTAACGCGCTCCGGGGCCGAAAGTTTTGCCCGGCACTTGCCAACGGCCGCGCAACGCGGTATAATTTGTTGTATCATTGCGGGTGAAGGCCGCGGCCGAAGCGGCGCCCGCGCGGAGGGAAACACATTGAAGCTGAAAAAATTCACCGGCCTGCTGCTGTGCGCGGCGTTGGCCCTTTCCATGGCTGCCTGTAAGTTCACCACGCCCGCCGTCGTGATGACGGTGGAGGGCGAGGATATCCCCGCGGGCCTGTACCTGATGTACCAGTATCAGGCGTATTCCAGCGCAAAAAGCAAGCTGGAGGATAAAAGCGCCAAGGTACTGAAAAGCGAGATCGAGGGCGTGAAAGCTGAGGAATGGATCCACAACGAGACGGTGGCCTCCGCAAAACGTTATGTCTGGGTGGAAAAAGCCTTTGCGGAAGCGGGCCTTACCTTCACCGAGGAGGAGCAGGCGTCCATCGACAGCCAGCTCGATGCCATCTGGGCCAACAACGAAGCCCTGCTGGCGGCCAACGGCATTGGGCGGGAAAACTACCGCCGCTTCTATGAATGCGAAGCGAAGTATGAAAAGCTGCTGGCTGAGTATCAGGACGGCGAATCGGACAAGATCACCGACGCCGAGGCCAAAAAGTACATGGACGAGACCTATTCCCGCATCCAGACGCTGGTGCTGCCTACTACGGATGCGGATTCCGCCGCGCTGCCTGACGAAAAGCTGGAAGAGCTGAACGCACTGGCGGCCCAGCTTGCCGACGACCTGAACGCGGGCGGTTCCATGGATGAGCTTGGCCCCGAAACGCTGGAAAAGGCGTTTGAGATCTGCGGCCGCGAGTATGCCGAGGACACCGCTTCGTCGTATATGTCCAAAAGCTTCCTCACCGCGGAATCCACCAGCTATTCCGAGGAATTCGTGCAGGGGGTCGTCGCCGCTGAGGTGGGCGCCGCCGGCGTGTACGACGGTTACAGTGTTCCGATGATCTATCAGAAAATCGCCAACTACGAGGACAATGACGATTTCACCGCGAATTACAAAACGACCATCCTCAGCGAGATCACTTCGGCCGCGTTCTCGGACAAAGTGGAGGAGGAGACTGCGGCCTATGCCGTGACGGAGGATGCCTCCGCCGTCAAGACATACAGCCCGTCCAAGATTCGGGAATCCGTTTAAACCGCGTTTATCAGCAAAGCCTGTGCGAAGAAGCCGGCGGCAGCCGGCTTCTTTTTTGCGCATATATGTTTTACCACCCCAACGAAACAGGAGGACAAAAACCTATGGCACAATTTAGCATCCGCCCCGCCCGGCCCGAGGACTGCGGCACCATTCTGGAGCTGATCCGCGGCATTGCGGAATACGAAAAGATGAGCGACGAAGTCGTTGCTACCGAAGAGACCATCCGGCATGCGATGTTCGACGAACACGTCACCCGCTGCCTGCTGGCAGAGCTGGACGGCAAGGTCATTGGATACGCGCTGTACTTTTACAACTATTCCACGTTTATCGGTACAAAAGGCCTCTATCTGGAGGATCTTTTCCTGTATCCCGAATACCGTAAGGCCGGTTACGGCAAGCGGCTCATCCGCGAGCTGTTCAAGATCGCCGCGGCGGAAAACTGCGGCCGCATGGAGTGGTGCTGCCTGAACTGGAACACCCCCAGCCAGGAGTTCTATAAGAGCCTTGGCGCAAAGCCGATGGATGAATGGACAACATGGAGACTGACGAAAGAGGACCTTGCCCGTCTGGCGGCGGAGTAAGGCCGTTCGTCCAAAGCGTAAAGCAAAGCGGCCCGCACCGGTACACCCCGGCGCGGGCCGCTGCATTTCAGCTGTTATGGACGTACATCGTTGGGGTCGTAGGGCGGCTCCGGCATAATGAGCGCGGCTACGATATAGGCCAGCAGGCCCGAGCCCCAGCCGAAGCACAGCAGCACGAACGCCAGCCGTACGATGGTTGGGTCCACGCCGAAATATTCCGCGATGCCGCCGCACACGCCGCATACCATACGGTGGCCGCGGGCTTTATACAAACGTTTCTGGTCCATCAGTCATTTCCTCCTGTTGTCAGTTGAATGTGATCGTTACTTCGCCCATGCCGCATTCGATGTCATAAAATGTGGCCGCGCTGCGGTTTGCTTCCAGCTCGACGCCCATGCCGGAATGAGAATAGTCGTCGATGGTCACGGAACCCATGCCGCTCTCCAGCGCGTAGCCGTAGTCCGCCGGCCGGGAGACGGCCACCTCGGCGACGCCCATGCCGCAGGATACCTCGTTTTTGCCGTCCAGGCTGCCGCCGTCGATGGTCAGCTTACCCATGCCGACATCCAGGCTGCTCTCCTGTGTGCAGGTGAGATTTTTTACGGTCATCTCGCCCGCGCCCACCTCAAGGTCGGCTGTGCGGCAGGCCAAGCCGTCCGCCTTCAGCGTGCCCGCGCCGATGGAAAGCTCCACCTCGTCAAACACGGTGTCCCGGGGAACCGTGATGAAAAATTTTACGTTTTCCCACTTGCGCAGCTGCCAGTCGCCGGTCGTCTTAATCGTCCACACCCCGCCTGAGACCCTGGACTCATAACGCGGGCTGCCGGAGACCTGCAGGTCATACGCGTCACCCGGCTGAATGACGACCTCTGCCGTGGAGATATCGATTTCCAGTTCCCGCACGCTGCCGGTGGGGACGGAGCCGGAGCTGGAGGGGGAGGGCGCATCAGGGGCGGAGGGAGCGCCGGAGGCGTCTGCCCGGAACATGCCGAATTCACCGTCGGTAAAAGCGTCGGTGTAATAGACACGGGGGCCGTTGTCCCAGCCGACGCGGATACTGGTAAGCCGTCCGCCCAGGCACAGGCCCACGATAGAGAGTATGATGCCCAATACAAGGCAGCCGCCCGCAATGCTCAGCAGTGTTTTTATGAATTTTGTCATCGCCGTCTTACCTCACTTTCCCAAACAGGGTGCGGCACAGCGAACCGACGGCACGGAAGAGCGCCGGACCGGCCTTGGCCACGACCCATACCGTACCCGCGCCCAGCAGCGCGCCGATGGAGATGCACAGCAGGCTGAGACCCATCGTCAGGATACCACTGGGAACGGATGTGAACAGCAGCCCAACGCCGCCGCCGAAAGCCGCCACGCCCGCGATCATTGTGGCAAAGCCCGCGAACGCAATGCCGCACAGCCCGCCGACGATGCCCACTACGCCGCCGAACAGGCCGCCGATGAGGCCGATCCAGATGGGACAGGTGAGAATGAGCAGGATGACCCAGAGCGTGCGGTTGGAGGCGGAGCGTCCGCCGTTTTCGCGTTGCGCGCCGTCTTGGCGATAGCTGTATGCATAGGCAGGGCCGTGCTGCGCGCCGTCCGCCGCCTGCGCATTCGGGAAACCGTCCGGAGCTTCCTCGTCCGCGCGCTGGCCTTCGGCCCAAGAGCGTTCTGTTTCCTGCGCCGAGACCTGGGACGCCTGCCAGTCCGGGCCGTCCAGTGTAAGCTCCGGAACGGGCGCCTGTTCCGGCTTTTCCGGAGCGGTGCTTTTTTCCGCTGCATCACGCACGGCGGGTACGCCGAAGCCGCAGTTTGCGCGAATGATGCAGGCCACCTTTTGGGGGCTGCCCAGCTCGGCCAGCACAGCGGCCTCGTTCTCCGGGCCTGCTTCATCCAGATATTCGTTGTAGAATTTCAGCGCTTCGTCGCGCTCCTCTGTGGTGATATCGCGCAGCTGGGCTTCCAGGGCCGCCATAAACTCCGCTCTATTCATTACTGATTCCTCCGAACAATACGTTGTCGATCTTCGCTTTATACTCCGTCCACTCACGGCGGTACGTTTCCAACTGCTCGCACCCCTTTTCCGTGATGCTGTAATAGCGGCGGTTACGGCCTGCGAATTCACGGTCGTAGGTCTCCAGGCACTCGCTCTTCTGTAGACGCCGCAGCACCGGGTAGAGGGTGCTCTCGGATACCTCCATCACACTGCGCACATCCTGCGTGATCTTGTAGCCGTATGTGCTTTCACTGGCCACGACGCTCAGCACCAGGGCATCCATCAGGGCTGCTCCTGTGTTAAAAGCCATATCGTCTTTCACTCCGTTTCTGTTGCGTGGGCGGCCGGGGTTGCACGGCCCCGGCCGCCCGGCATTCCGGATGATTTATTCCGTTGACAATATTATATTGTGTATAATATTGTTTGTCAACACATTATTGAAAATAAATAATTATTATTGGGTGAATTGTTTGAAAAGCGGACGTGCGTTTTGGCTGCATGATAAAAAACACCGGTCTTTGCGACCGGTGTTTTTTTGAATGTATAGAAGGGCGCCGCGCCCTGCGGCAAATTCAGATTTTTTCGCTGCTGCGGTGCGTCGGGCTTTGCCCGGTGGAACTGCGTACGATGAGCTGCGGCGTGTATTCGATTTTATTCACGAAGGGAGTGGGGATGCGCGAAGGCGTGCTCTGTGTGATGACCATATCCACCGCCGCCTGGCAGCGGGTGCGAAGATGATGGTCAATGGTGGTGAGGCCCGGCGTGGTGATGCTGGAAGAAAAAATGTTGTCGAAGCCACACACCGAAAAATCACGCGGTACGCGCAGACCTTGGGCTGCAAGCTCGCTCAGAATGCCGAGCGCCGTCATATCATTCACGCCGATGAGGGCTGTGGCCATGCTCTCACGCCGGATCAGCTCCGCCGTGAGCTGCCGCCCAACCGAATATTCGTAGGGCAGGCCGTCATCCTGGCTGTCTGCCTCGGCCTGGCGGTCGGCCACCAGCACCTCCAGTCCATCCGTCACACCGTGCAGCTCCAACTGCTTGCGGATTCCCTCCAGGCGCTGCTCACGCGCCAGTGTCAGTTGGTTGAACGGCGTGGAGATGAACACCAGCTTGCGGTGGCCCAGCTGATACAAATGCTCGGCCAGCATGGCGCCTGCGTTCACGTTGCTCAGCTCGATGGAGCAGATGGACAGGTCGTCCAGCTTTTCCCCGATGATGACCGTGGGTGTGGACGAGGAGATCTGCTCCACCAGGCGCGGGAAGCTGGGCAGAAAAGTATAGATGATACCGTCCACATGCGCGCCGACAAAAGTGTCGAGATAGAACTTTTCCAGATCCGGCTTGCGGAAGGTGTTGCAGACGATGACGCGGTAATCCAGCGTGTCGGCATAGTCCTCGATGGCCTGGATCAGCTCGGCATAGTACTGGTTGGTGAGCGTGGGCGTCAGAACGAGAAGCATGTTGCTGGCCTTTTTTTCGCGCTGTTTTTTGCGCTGAGGCAGGCGGTAGTTCAGCTTTTGAGCTGCTGCGAGCACGCGCTCCTTGGTCTCGTTGCTGAAGGTGATCTTATCGCTGTTGTTTAAAATAAGAGACACGGTCGCCTGCGAAACGCCCGCAAGTTCCGCAACATCCTGCGAGGTGGCCTTTTTCATGGTCCAGACGCTCCTTTTTAATAATATCTTACTAATATTATAGCAGAAAAATTCTTCAAGTCAAACATAGTGACCAAAAGCAGGGAAAATCTTTTGGCGCTTTGAGGGCTTGATATCTCTTGACATCGGGCTGCAGGTCGGATATACTGAAAGTGCAAAATATTATTTATATTGAAATATTATTACTAATATTTTACACAGGCAAAAGAAAGCGGTGCAGTAGGAATGGAAAAGGGCGGAAACAGCGGAAATATAGGAGCGCGCAAGCCGATCCTGGCTTTGGGGGAGCTGCTTGTGGACCTTGTACCCGGGCGTGAGGGCATGCGCATCGAGGACGCGGGCCCTGTTGTAAAAACGGCCAGCGGCTCGGCGGGCATTTTCGCCTGCGCCGCCACGCTGCTGGGCGGACGGGGCGGCTTCATCGGCAAAGTGGGGCGCGACAGCCTCAGCCGGATGGTAGCAGGCACACTGCGCGGCCAGGGGGTGGATCTCTCCCGTCTCATCGTCTCGGACGAGGGGCAGATGGGCCTTGCGTTTTTGGAATATCTGCCGGAAGGGCGGAATTATCAGTATTACCGTAAAAATTCAGTGGGCAGCCTGCTGCGGGCCAGTGAGCTGGACGCGGAGTACATCAGCGGCGCCTATGCGGTGCATTTCCCCGGCATGCTGCTGGAGCTGACGGAAGAAATGCGCGGTGCATGTGAACGTCTGGTGGAGATCGCGCGGGAGAAGGGGATTCTGGTTTCGTTCGACCCAAACATCCGCCGCGAGCTTTCAGCGGATGCGGCCGCACGGGCGCGCCTGCTGTGGGCGGTGCGCCATGCGGACGTAGTGGCGCCCACATTGAGCGAGGGGCAGATGATTACGGGTGAAACGAGTATCGGCGACGTGCTGCGCGCGCTGCATGCAATGGGGCCGCGGGTCGTGGCGCTCACGCGTGACAAAGACGGCGCCGTGCTGAGCCGCGGCGGTGAGGTGGCTGTTGCGGCGGGCATCGACGAAGAGCCGGTCGACCCCACGGGCGCGGGCGATACGCTTGCCGCGGCACTGTGCGTAGGCCTGCAGGAGGATATGTCCCTGGCACGGCTGGCGGCGTTCTGCAACTGTGCGGGCACGCTGGTCATCAAGAAAAAAGGCGCCATCGGGATGGCGCTGCCCGAACGCGGACAGGTGGACGCGATGGTGGCCTCCGGCGTGTGCCGTGTGGAATGCATGCCGCTGGAAAGCCTGGTATGACGGCAAGGGAATCTGAGCCCGCCGCGTACCGGCGAAAGGCATACCGCGCCCGCGGCGGGGGCGGCGGGCGCGGTATGCCGGTGCGCTGAACGGAGGCCCCGCATAGGAGAGAACGCGCGCCGCACGGCGCGCTGCTGAAAAAAGGAGAAGAGAGACATGGCATTGTTAAAAGAACGCCTGAAAAACGGCGAGCAGGTACTGGGGACCATGGTGACGACATTTGCAAGCCCGGATATTGCGAAAATACTGCAGAGCTGTGGGTTTGACTTCTTCATCGTGGACTGCGAGCACGGCGCGTTCACCACGCGCGAGGCGGCGAACATCATTGCGGTGGCGCGCGGCATCGGTATGCCCGCGTTGGTGCGTATCCCGGAGATGCGCCGGGAGCACGCGCTCAAATTCATGGAGATGGGTGCGTCCGGGCTGCTTCTGCCCAATACGGAAACAGCCGAACAGGCGCGTATGCTGGTGGACTGCACCAAATACGCGCCCATGGGACACCGGGGCGTTTCGCTTTCGCGTCCGCATACGGATTTTAAAAGAGTAGACGGACGGGAATATATGCGCCGGGCCAATGAAGAAACCATCCTGATGTGCCAGATCGAATCCCGCAAGGGTGTGGAGAACATCGGCGAGATCATGGCGGTGGAAGGTATCGACGTGGGCTTCATCGGCCCGAACGATATGACGCAGGATTACGGTATCCTGAACCAGTTCGGCCATCCTGATATCGTGGCGGCGTTTGAAAAGGTCATCGCGGCGGCCGAGGAAAACGGAAAGTGGGCCGGCGTACATTTCGGCGCGGCGGAGCCGCTGAAACCGTGGCTTGCCCGCGGGATGCAGATGAATATGTGGAACAGCGACAATGGGCTTTTGGCCCTGGGCGCCTCGGAAATAGCCGGGCTGCGCGGGAAGGAGCAGGCATGAAAATCGTAATTCTGGACGGATACACGGAAAACCCCGGAGATTTGAGCTGGAACGGCTTTGAGGCGCTGGGAGAGGTAACGGTATACGACCGCACACCCTTTGCCGACGGCAGCGGCGAGATCGTGCGGCGGGCGAAGGGGGCGGATATCCTCATCGTGAACAAAACGCCGCTTTCCGCTGAAACGCTGGCGAAACTTGCGCCGGAACTGCGGTATATCGGCGTACTGGCCACAGGCTACAATGTGGTGGATACCGCCGCGGCCAAAGCGCAGGGCGTGCCCGTGTGCAATATCCCAACCTACGGCACTGCGGCGGTGGCCCAGTTTGTGATGGCGTTGCTGCTGGAGCTGTGCCACCATGTGGGGGACCACAGCCGCTCGGTAAAAGAGGGCGGCTGGAGCAGCTGTCCGGACTTTTGCTACTGGAATACGCCTCTCATCGAGCTGGCGGGCAAGACGTTCGGCGTTATCGGCTACGGGCGCATCGGCAGGGCGGCGGCGAAGCTGGCCGCGGCCTTCGGCATGGAGGTGCTTGCTTTCGATAAGTTCGCGCAGGACGACGGCGTGGCGCGCATGGTGACACTGGACGAACTGCTGGCGCAAAGCGATGTGATCAGCCTGCACTGCCCGCTGTTTCCGGACACGCGGGGCATCATCAACCGGGAGAGCATTGCAAAGATGAAGGATGGCGTACTGCTCATCAATACCTCCCGCGGGCCCCTGATCGTGGAGGAGGACCTGGCTGCGGCGCTGCACAGCGGCAAGGTGGCGGGCGCGGGCCTGGATGTTCTGGCTGTGGAGCCTGCGCGCATGGATAACCCGCTGCTGAAGGAAGAAAACTGCCTGGTGACGCCGCACATTGCCTGGGCACCGAAGGAAAGCCGCCAGCGGCTGATGGACATTGCGGTGGAAAACCTGAAAGCTTTTTTGGCGGGCGCGCCGCAGAATGTGGTGAATGCTTGAATCGTAGACATCATAAGAAAAGCGGGAACCCGCCTGTTGCGGGTTCCCGCTTTCTGCCTATTTGCTGGAATTGCCGCGGCTTTCTTTTTGCGCCTCGATGTGGAGGCGCAAATCGGCATAACAGTCTGCACCGCATAGAATTTTTGTATCGAATTTCAGTGCGGGGCAGGCGCCGCAAAAAGCACGAGTCTTTTGGTATTCTTCGAAAATTAGCTGTCTGTCCTGCCAATGCACAAACGATAAAGAACCGGCGTCAAAGCCGGGGATTTTACATATTTCTTTGGGAATCACAATGCGTCCTGGAGAATCCGCTTTACGAATAAATCCAACATTTTTCATTTGCACACCTGCTGTATTTTCATTATGCGTCATATTGACGCGCATGCCGATGCGTCGATATGAAACAATTTATAATGGAAAGGGTGGTGATGCCAATGGAATATCCGAATGTTTGCGCGTTGTGTGAGGAGGGGGGGATTTAAGCCGGCAGGAACTTGCGGGCTATCTGCAAATTTCGCGCGGCAGCTATACAAACTATGAAATTGGAGCACGCGGCATCCCGGCTGAAGTTTTTATCAAGCTGGCGGACTATTATAACGTTAGCGTTGATTATTTGATGGGAAGAACAAAAAATCCAAAAAAGGAATAAGTAAAACCGGACAGGGGTAAAACCTGTCCGGTTTAGGCTATCGAAAAAGTAGAAACGCAAAAGATATCGCCAGGAAAAGCTTGAAAAAGGGGTGGTGAACTCCTTTTTTCATTTAAAATAACCCCGCGACGCCCCGCAGGGCTAGTGCCGAGGCGTGTAGAGCGAAGCGACCGCCGAAGGCCGCCGTGCGCGGCGAACGGGGCCGCAGGCCCTGTTCGCAGGCAGTTTGGCGCAAAAGCGCAGCTTTTTCGACAAGCTGCGAAATACACTCAGATCATAAAAGGAGTTCGTCTTATGGCCCGATATGAATTTTTCCTTGCGTCTTCTCTGGAGAAGGTATTCCCGGCACAGCGCCCCGCGGCGCTTTCGGACGGCGCGCGCCTTTCCGTCTGGCGGGGCGCCCGCGCCGCGGTGCAGCTCGTATACCGTGCGGACGGCGCCGCGCCGGGCATGCCCGTGCAGAGCTTTACCATCGAGGCGGACGGCGCGCCCGCGCCCGCCGTTCTGCGCGCCGTGGAGCTGATGCCCTCCGATTATCCCTGCTACGAAAGCGCGGACGAGCACTACATCACGAAGGAGCCGGGCCTGTTCCCGGACCTGCTGGCCCCGCTGGAGGCGCCCGCGGTTACGCCGCTGCCGCGCCAGTACCGCAGCGTGTGGCTGAGCTGGGATATCCCCGCGGACGCGGCCCCCGGCGCGTATGAGGTGGCCGTGACGGCGCGGGCCGTGGAGGAGCAGAGGATGCCCAACGGCGTGCTCTACCGGGACGCAGACGCGGCCGGGCTTGCGTTCACCTGCCGCTTTACGCTGTGCGTGGGCCGGGCGCGGCTGCCCGCCCAGACGCTGCTGCACACCGAGTGGTTCCATGCGGACTGCCTGGCCTCTTATTACGGCGTTGCGCCGCTGAGCGAAGAGCACTGGCGCATCCTGGAGAATTTCATCCGCGCGGCGGGGGAGGAGCACGGCATCAATATGCTGCTCACGCCCGTGTTCACGCCGCCGCTGGACACCGCCGTAAACGGCGAACGGCTGACCGTGCAGCTTGTGGACGTGCGCCGCGACGCCGGGGTATATTCCTTCGGCTTTGAAAAGCTCGGGCGCTGGGCCGGGCTGTGCAGGCGCCACGGCGTGGAATATCTGGAGATCGCCCATCTGTTCACCCAATGGGGCGCGCACGCCACGCCCAAGATCATGGCCGTGGTGGATGGGCAGGAGCGGCGCATCTTCGGCTGGGACGTGCCGGCGGCAAGCGCGGAATACCGCGCGTTTCTGGAGGCGTTCCTGCCGGCGCTGCGCACCGCGCTGGAGGGCATGGGCTACGACAAAGAGCATGTGTACTACCACATCTCCGACGAGCCGTCGCCCGAGCATCTGGATTCCTACCGCGCGGCCAAAGCCCAGGCGGAGGATTTGCTGGAGGGCTGCCAGGTCATTGACGCGCTCAGCAGCCTTGAATTTTACAGGCAGGGCCTTGTGCGCCAGCCCGTGCCCGCCAACGACCACATCCAGCCGTTCATCGACGCGCAGGTGCCCGGGCTGTGGGTGTACTATTGCTGTGCCCAGAGCAGCCTTGTGCCCAACCGCTTTTTCGCCATGGAGAGCGCGCGCAACCGCATCATGGGCGTGCTGATGTACCTGTACGGCATCAAGGGCTTCCTGCACTGGGGGTACAATTTTTACAATTCCAAGTTTTCACTGCATCCTGTGGACCCGTACCGCGTGACGCATGCCGACTATGCATTCCCCTCGGGAGACCCGTTCCTTGTATATCCCGGCCCGGACGGCGCGCCGCTTTCGTCGGTGCGCGCGGAGGTGCAGGACGACGCGCTGCTGGACCTGCGGGCGCTGCAGCTGCTGGAGCAGCTTGCCGGGCGCGCGTTCGTGGAGGAGCTGATCTATGCGGACGCGGAGATGCGGCCCATGACGTTCCGGGATTACCCGCGCGGCGCCGGTTACCTGCTGGCCCTGCGCGAGCGGGTGGCCGCTGAGATCGAGAGCCGGCTGGCTTAAGGCAACACCGCACAATTCACGGCTGAAGCCTTAAGCGTCGCCTCGCTTGC